>Ga0075030_100000344_pt1 | contig 40018 bp, 31 predicted proteins | sample LitLauG_LLR_2012_FD_71393 | JGI IMG/M metagenome (GOLD analysis project Ga0075030, IMG submission 71393) | Freshwater sediment microbial communities from Pennsylvania, USA - Little Laurel Run_MetaG_LLR_2012 | ecosystem: Environmental > Aquatic > Freshwater > Creek > Sediment | place: USA... | reverse complement strand
AACGCGAGGTTGCAGTCCCCGTCAGAAGTATTTTTTTCGAAGATATCCACAACCTGAACAAACTCAAGCGATCGCACGGAACCGGCTTCTCACGCCGCTTTCCCAGGCGCCAGCGTTTCTTCAATCGCCTTCCCGATTTCCTCCGCCGCGTGCACCCCGATATATTCCCCCAGCGCCCGGTAACTCTCGAACTGCAGCTCATCAAACCACTGGTCGGCCGTGCTCTGATGTGGAAACGTCTCGCACTGGTCGTAATAGCGCCACACATCATCGGGAAGTTTTCTGTCGGCCGGATTGCAGGGTTCAACTCCCGCGACTCGTTTCGGCATGCTCGCCTTAATCAGGATCAAGGTTCCTTTGTCGTCACAATTCTTGGGATCGTAGTAGATGGTTCCGGTCACGCAGTTCCGTTCACTCTGCCGCCCTGCGTCCGCAGGACGGATCGGCGTACAGTCGATCTCGATGCGCGCGCCAAAATCCGTGCGCGCCTTCTCGATCAGGCTCAGCACATCTCCGAATCCATACTGAAGGTCGCAATCGGCGTCGCCCACCACGATCAGCCGGCAGCGCCGCCGGATCAATTCATACACTCCCAGATTTTCAAAGTGCCCTCCATCGGAGAGATACACATATCCTTTTTGCTGGTCGCTCTGGGCCAGCACTTCCGACAACAAATAGCCCAGCCCCAACGCCGGACCAGTTGTCCGCCACTTCTTCGGATAGCGCGGGTTGCCCATCCACCAGCCCAGCCGCACGTCGAACAGAGCCATGTAGAATGCCGTAGCCGCGGACGTGTGATATCCCATGTTCGGGCTTGCCGCGGCTCCCGAGATCGCCATCGCCGTCCCCAGCGAAATCCCATACTCAGAGGCGAGCTTGCCCATACCTTTCGCCGCTCGCCCCAATTCAGTTTTCGCGAAGCTCGGCAAATAGCCGTCGTCGCACAGGAATCGTAATGCCCCATCTCCAGAAGCCCCCAATTCGTAGCCACAGTAGAGCGGCGTGAACGTGAATGATTTCGCCCGCCGCGTCGCATACCCGAGTTCTTCTCCACCCGTAATGTTCAAAGCCGCGTTGAGAATCGGGTAAGGCCCCGGATAATTGTCGGCAAAATCGCACAGCGCCACGTCATCAAGCGGATCGAATCCCGTGAACGGCTCCGGTTTGCGGTCTGGGTTCGACGCGCCCAGATAACATCGCACCAGCCGGTTGCGATAAAAGTGATGCAGCGAGAATTCGTTCACATCCACCCGCCACGACAGTGCTAGTCCGGCAAGAAAAAAGATCCCACCGAGGCCAGCCAGCCACACCGCTGGGGCACTTTCCAATACATTCCAATAGTCTCCAGAGAGCACCGACCAGTTCGCGTCGCTCTGGAAACTCCATAGTTCTTTTGTCTCGTTGTAGTCGAAGACCAAGCCAGTAGCGATCTGGACTGCCGCGCTCAGCAGCAGCACCAACCCCACAATAAAAACGTAAGGAGCCCCCTTTGCCAAAGCATTCAGGACGCGAGGTGACTTGAGCGCTTCCATGATCCCCGAGCTCTTCCCATCGCTGGAGTTTCCGCCACCCTTCTGCGCCGCGGGCGCGCTAGCCTCTTTCCCGCTGATACGCCCGCCGCTGGCCGCTTTCAAACCCAGATAGTTGTGCGCAACCCACAACAGGGCCGCGCTGATGGAAACGGAGTGCCAGTTTCTCAATTCAAACAGCACCCAGCGCAGCCCCAGCGGCGCAAACGCAACCGTCCCCGCCAGCAGAAGCCAGCCCAGAGTGATCAGCATCAGGTATCCGCCCAGCCGCGCCCACCATTCCCGCACCACGTCCATGGAGCCGCGCCCCACCAGCCCGATATGCAGCGTGCCCACCAGCAACGTGATCACCATCAGCACGCCGCTTCCGAATACTATGACCAGCCAATTGGAGCTGTTCCAGTTCTGGGGCTGGTTCAGCAACAAAACGTAGACCCGTAACAAGCACCCGCCGGCAGCACCGGCCACTGGCGAAAACACCAGCAAGGCGAGGACGGAAACCATCAGCTTCTCCGGCTTGCCCTGTCGCGCCCGCCACCAGCGCCGGCCCAAGGCCATGATCGCCACAATACCCCAGACCAACAGGTAGAATGCTCCGCCAGCCAGGGCCCACCGCCATGTCGCCTCCTCGCTGAAGTCCGTCCTCTGCCACAGAGCACAGTTCAGCAGAACGCACGCCAACACAAACGGCAGCATCACCGTCGCGGTGACCTTGATTCGCTGGAACCAGGTCTGCAGGATTGTTGTGGGCGAGACCTCCTGCACAACATTGATGGCCATCGATATGGATCCGACGAAAAGCAGGGCTCCGCCACTGACGAAGAAGGCCAGACCGTCATCATTCATCTTGACTAGCGGCACCAGCACGCTCTGGCAGAGCAAAAAGACACTCACGAACATCATCCCCAGAATCGTCTGGTTCAAGAACACGTTGCGCATCCAGGTTCCCAGCATGGCCCAGGTATCTCCGGAAGCCACTCCGGTCTGCGGCGTCAGGTAGTTGCTGTACAGGCGCAGCCAATGCAGCACCGAAGGTTCGCTGCGACGGTCGATTTCATACTTCTGCGGGCTGAGCGCCTTCTCGACTCCGTCAAAGGAGCACTTGAGTTCCCTAGTGAGCCGCTGGGTGAGCGCTGCGAGCCACGAGCCAATGTAGCCGCCGCCGGAAACCGTCGACAGATAATCGAACTTGTGCAGCAGCCCTTTCTCCGCCAGCGCCTGCAGAATTCCCAGGTTGAAGGTCGCGCTGCGGATGCCGCCGCCCGAGAAGGCCAGCCCGATCAGGTTGTCCGCGTGGGCCCGGACCGCGACCCCGCGCGCTAGCCGGGATTTGTTGACGCGATCCAGTTCGTGACCCAGCACCTCTGAGAATGTCGTGGGGCGTGTGTCATGGGCGTTATGCGTGTGCTTCGGGGCAGGATGAACTACGTCGGAAGATGCCATGGCGACCTCGAGACGGGAATGACCAATCCCTTGGCGGGGACCACCGTACCAGAGTCAGGCACAATGTCAAGCCATGGTCAGTTTTTGTTCTGGAAAACAGACGCCAAGTCCGCTTTTCCTCCAAACATCGCAGCCTTGCTCCATAGACGCAGCGAGAGGACAAGGAAAGCGGTTTAAATCAGGGAGCAGGAGACCCGTCCCTGTCTCTCTATTTTTTTTGGAAAGACAAAGACGGGCGCCCCTTCTGCCAGTTTCAGATACACAAAACGACCACCACCTTGTGCCCGCCGCGAGGCTAAGTTCCCTTGCCGCTGAGAGTGATCTTCTGCGGACTACCACCCCCGTTGTCAGTGATGGTCAAGGTGCCACTAAAGGTTCCTAAAGTCCCTGGCGCAAACTTCACCTGGACGGTGCAACTTGCCCCGGCCGCCAGCGTCGACGTGCCGCTGGGACAGCTATTGGCGGGAAGCGAAAATCCTGTGCCGGTCACCGCAATCGAAGTAAACGAGAGCGTGTGCGCCGGGAACGTCCCGCCGCTCAGGTTCTTGATGGTCACCGTCTGAGTCGCAGTGGTGCCGTGGACGATGGAGCCGAAATTCACCGGGCTGGGTTTGACGTTCACTTCCGAGCCAGTGCCGGTCAGCGAGATTTTCTGTGGGGTATCTGTGGCAGCATCGGCGAAGCTGATCCCACCCGCGCGGGCGTTGATGTCCTTTGGAGAAAAGGTCACCGTCACGGCGCAACTCGATCCCGTCACCATAGTGGTGCCGCAGGAATCGGCAGTTGCTGTGTAATCCGCGGGGCTCACCGTCACCTTCGGCGTCAAGCTTGCCACTCCGGAGCTGTACAACGTTCCGGTTTGGGCCGTGCTGGTCTGTCCCAGTTGCAGCGTGGGGAACGTCAGCGTCGAATGCCACACGGCGGCAGTCGGCGTATTCAGGTACACGGTGTAAGTGCTACTCGAGTTCACCGTGGCGAGGTCCTCAAAGCCGTCCCCGTTAAAATCTGCGGCGACAATCGCTGCGGGGCTCGCCGTGCCGCCACCGCAAAGGGCACAGGTAATCTGGTAGCGACTAAGCGGCAAGAAAGTGCCGTCCCCTTTACCCAGCATAACGGCGGCGGTACTCTCCCCATTGTTGGACACCACCAGGTCCAGCTTTCCATCCCCATTCATGTCGGCGATAGTGACTGCATCGGACTGCGACTGGGATTGAAAGGTATAGACAACCGGAGTCGAAAAGGTGCCGTCACCCTTGCCCAGCAATACCGCGACGCTGCTATTGAATACAGCAACCAGGTCCATGATGCCGTTCTTGCGGAGTGAGGCGGTCGCGAGCCACACCGGTTGGGCGTTCATATTAATGTCGACGTGAGAACTGAACGTGCCTGCGCTATTGAGGAAGATGGAAACGAAGTTGCCATTGGCCACAGCTAGATCGACCTTGCTGTCGCCGTTGAAGTCCGCCGCCACCATGTAGGCTGGGAAGTTGTTGGCGGCCAGCGCCACCGGAATGGGAGCTCCAAATTTTCCCGTGCCATCGTTGGGCAGGATGGAAATCGCACTGTCCCCCGAGTCCGCGACCGCCAGATCCATATGACCCGTTAGTCGGAAATTCCCCGCCGCTAAGGCAACCGGCGCGTGTCCAGTCGCATAGGTGGGAGAGGTGGCAGGGAACTTGCCGGTCTTGTCGTTGAGCATCACTGAGACCGTATTGTCGTTCCGGTTCGCCACCGCCAGGTCGGTTGCTCCATCGCCGTTGAAGTCGGCGGCGACCATGCCTAAGGACAGGTTTCCGACTTTGTACGACGTTTCGGTAAACGTGCCATTCCCCTTGCCCGTCAGGATGCTGACGGTGCCGCTCCCGTACCCTGAAATGGCCAGATCGGGCTTTTTGTCGTTGTTCCAGTCCGCCGTTACGATGTTGTAAGGCTGCCTCGCCAGCGTCGACGTCGTCACCGACGGATCAAAGCTGCCCTTGCCGTTTCCCAGAAGAATGGAGGCGATGTTCGAACCTTGACTCGTCACCACGGCGTCGAGTCTGCCATCGTGGTTGAAATCGGCCAGTCCGATCGCGGACGGCTGAAAACCCACGGCATAGTGAATGCCGGGATAAACGAAGGTTGGATTCCCCTTCGTTGTCGTATTGTTGATTACTACGGTAAAGGTAGTGTTCGAAAAAAACTTGTCGCGTTCCACCGTAATCAGGTCGAGTTTCTTGTCCCCGTTGATATCGATGGGAAGCAGGGCAAAAGCGCCGTCATTATTCGGCACGCCGAAGCCGCTTGTGCCAAACGTTCCGTTTCCGTTTCCGAGGTACACGAAGACCTGGAACAATCCCCCCACCGCGATATCGAGCTTGGCATCTCCATCAAAGTCGCCGGCCACGACCGCCCACACCGGCTGGCCGGCAGCCAGACTGGCACCTGTCGTGAAAGTGCCTGTGCCGGAGCCCAGGAATACGGTGACGTTTTCTGAAGTGTAGGTGCCGACAGCCAGATCGAGTTTGTTGTCTCCGTTAAAGTCCGCCACGGCGACTGAGGTCGGATTTGAGCCGGTGGCAATCGGACTTCCGCTGGCCTGGGAGAACGCCACGGAAGTTCCGGTGCCTTTATTCAAAAGCACGGTTAGCGAACTGGCGGTGTAGTTCACCACAACCAGGTCCAATTTCTTGTCGGCATTGAGATCTGCCACGGCAAGAGCCACCGGGCCTGTGCCCACAGCAAACGAGACCCCTGCATTGAACGTGCCGTCTCCTTTGCCCGCGAAGATGTCGACGGTATTGGCACCGTTCAGTACGACCGCGAGGTCAAGATGCTTGTCGCCGTTAAAATCCGCTGTCGCGATGGCAGTCGGGGCGGTCGATGCTCCAGTCGAGAAGGGCGTCAGCGCCTTGAAAGTGCCATTGGGCTGGCCCAGAAACACAGAGACGGTGCTGTCAGCGTTATTTGCAACCGCAAAATCGGGCATGCCATCCCCGTTGAAGTCCCCCACAGCTACGGACTGCGGTGACTTCCCGGTGGCGAGTTCCAGCTTGTTGAAGAAGTAGGCCTGCGCAAACGCAGCAGTAGCGTTGAATGCGAGCAAGGACGCGAAAAAGAAAGCTGCAAAACGAAATCTGGTCATGTTTCCTCCTAGCCGAAAGTCACCTGAATCACTGCTGCCCTGACTGAGGATCCCTTGGACCCCAAACGGCGGTCCCAGGCGCTCAATCTATATAAGCGCGAAACCGGGACAGAAAGGCTCAAACCTGAGAAACAAAGTTTCTGGCAGGGGGAAGAAGACTCTCTGAGGGTCAGTCTGGCCGGTAAGTCATGGTCGAGTGGAAGCTATGTGAAGAAAAATCGTCAACGGCATGGATTTCGATTGCTTCGCGTGGAGGAGCGGCCCTTCCGAGCCAGCCTTGAGCGCAGCCTAAGGGGCCGTGTAATTCGCTTCGACCCAAGGTGGGCTTTGAGAGTGTGCGTGAGAACTACTCTTTCGCCCCGCTGGGGCTAGCCCATTTCCCGCTTGCACCCACGGCTCAGGAGGCTGTTACGAAACTCGTGCCGTCCGCTAAAGCGGACTGGGATTGTTCCACTTCCGCCTTCCCGGGAGTGCCGTGTCGGGCTCTCACATCCCGCCGCTACTCGGCTGGAGTTTGTTTTGTTCCACCGTGCGCATTCGACAGTGAGTCTCGTAACAGCCTCTCGCGCCGTAGGCTTTATTCTTACGCCGCTTCGCGGCTGTGAGTTACCCGATTTGCTCCACTCGGATTTTCAGAATCGAGTTGTCACTCACACACCCTAAGCCCGGTGGTCGTTTCGGCGCTCCAACAGACTTTTTCCGCTTTCTGCTTACATGCACGCTGTGTGCTCCTCCACAACGCGGGGTATCCTTACCAGACTGGATCACTTCCCCTCCAGCGTAATGTCCCCGACCCCAACGTGGGCGCGCAGTTCGTATTTGCCGTCGCCATGGTACTTGAGCGTCTTGCCCAGCCAGCCACTGGTCTCGCCATATCCGTCGCTGTTCACGTCGCCAATGCCAGTACTGGCGCGCACGAGTCGATAGGTGGAGCGCTCGCGAGTCACACGAATGTCGCCAACGCCAAGTTCCAGATCCTTGTCGCCCTCAACGTCGTCTACGGTGAGGTCTCCAACCTTTCCATGCACGTCGAGATTGGTATTCATGGGTACTTCCAGTTCCACGTCAAAACAGGTGTTGGAACTGGAAGGAGCGTGGAACTGGATCGTGGCATCATTCCCGCGGACGTCGAAGTCGACGTGGGCGTTCTTCACATTGTGTTCACGGCGGGACTTGATGGTGTAGCGCAGATTGATCTTGCTGCCATCGCCGCGCTTGATATGCACGTCGCCCACGCTCAGATGCACGTGCAACATGCCGCCGGCGGCGAAGTCGCGGGAGTCGGTGTGGGTTTCTTCATAGTCCCAATCATGACTTGCGGCACGGGCGGCGCAGAAGGGAACGAGGACAACACACAACAGAACTACGTTGTGTAGCCGAACCAGAGACTTTCCGGGCATGGAACACCTCTCGGGCGTACGAGCGCCTGATTTCTGATACGCGCGCGACAGGAGAGTAGTTCCAGGAATGTCTTCGAAATTCGGCTGGCAGTTCGCGGGTAAGAGTGCCCGCGCCATACGATTAGTTATTGAAGTCTGCGATGCCGTTCCAGACCAGTTGCACTGCGATGGCGAGAATCAGGAAGCCGAAAATCTTGTTGATGGCGCCGACTGCGCTCGGCCCCAGACGCCGCACCAGCGGCCCGCCGAGACAGAAGAACAACGAAACGCTGAGGGCAATCGCGCCGACGCCAATCACCATGCCGAAATAGGCTGCGGCGTTGTCGACATGAGCGGCCAGCGCCATCACGACCCCGATCGCGCCCGGCCCCGACATCAGGGGCATGGCCAAGGGTGTGAGGGAAATGTCTTCCTTGTTCTCGGCTTCGTGAGTTTCGGCAGGCGTGATGCGAGCGGTAGAAGTCACCATGGCGCACGCCGTGTTCGCCACGATCAGTCCGCCAGCAATTTTGATGACCGGCAGCGAGATGCCAAAGAAACTGAGAACGAAGCGACCGAAAAACAGGAACGTTACCAGAATTACAAAGACCCACACTCCGGTCTTGAGGGCAGTCCGGGTGCGCTCGCGGGCCGTCCAAGCAGAGGTCATGGTGAAGAAGATGGGAACACCGCCGAACGGATCGACGATCGGAAACAGCGCCAGGAACGTAGCCGCCGCCGAGGCCGGCAGCGTCCGCAGAAAATGTCCGAGAGCGTGCGCCGAGGTCATGCTACCGGTATCCTTCGAGCGTCTTGGCGGCGCGGTCGAGCGCGGCGGCCAGTGCGGCCAGTTGCTGGCGCGCGGCCTCGCTATCGCCTTTGTCGAGAGCTTCGTTCACGCCGGGAATCACGACCGCCGCGTAGCCGGTATATTCGCCGGGCGCGTAAATGGCATGGCGAAACCACGGACGATGCGGCAATCCCTGCGGCATCAGGAGCGCTCGCTCGGCGCCGCGCAGGGCCTGGTTCAGCGACGTAACATCTCGCGGCGGATTCTTTTGTTTGACCAGGATCTTTGCTCCCGCAGTCTGGAAGTGGCGGGCACCGGCGTTCACCGGGCCGAAGTCGAGCACGCGGCCGCCGAACTTGCTCTCCGCCCTCTTGCGCGCCGCATCAAGGTATGCGGCGACCTCTTTCCCGTATTCCTCGTAGTCATAGGGCAGAACGTCGGCGTCGGCCATGCGCACGGCTTCTAGGCCAAAGACGCGCGCCATCTCTTGTTCGTACACAAATTCCGGATCGCCGAATTTCTTGAACCATGCGAAGTTGTCGAACACGGAGTGATACACGCCGTAGGGACCGCTCGAGGTCATGTCGGTCGAGGGGACGCCCAGATGCTGCAAGAAGGCCGTGTAATCAGAACCACTGCCCAGGTCTCCCACAGGCACGTCGCTCTTGATTTGCACGGCAGGAATGCGGTGGATCTCTGCGATCGCCTCGGTGGGCGATTGGGAGGATGGAGCATCGGGCTGCGACGTTTTCTGCCACTCTTCATAGACGGTGCCGCCCTTGGGGCTCGGCACCGCTTTGGTCACGTCGCGCACGTACTGCTTCAGACTGGGCACGGCCGACGCGCCGAACTTCGATCCGGACACAGCGACATCCACGTTGAAGTAGGCGGGGGAATTCTCCAGTTTGGATTCGTGCTGCTCGGCCCACTCGGTTGAGCCCATCAATCCTTCTTCTTCGCCATCCCAACTGCAGAAAACCAGAGTGCGTTTCGGTTTCCAGCCCGACTTCAGCAAGTCGCCGACGCCGTGGACAGCCTCGAGCATGGCGGCCGTGCCGCTGTTGGGATCGACGGCGCCGTAGACCCAGGCATCGCGATGATTGCCGGCAACGACCCACTCGTCGGGCAGTTCGCCACCGGGCACACGTCCGATGACGTCCCAGAGCGTGCGGAAACGGTAGTCCTGCTTGAGGTGCATCTTCAGTTTCGAAGGCCCCGGACCCACGTGATAGGTGAAGGGCAGAGATCCCTGCCACTCACGAGGCGAGTCTGGGCCGCGAAGGTGCTGCAATACCGGCCAAACGTCGTGATAGGAGAGCGGAGTGACCGGAATTTTCGGCAGTTGCATTGATTCTTGCGGAGAGATCCGTTGGGAGTCGGGAAGCGAGGGCACCGAAGCCACACCCGGCGTGGTCGGATCGCCGGCAAACTCGAACATGTATCCCACCGAACCGCGCTGCACGCCGGTGTCGGGGCGCCACGGTCCGTCGGGATATTTGTCACCACGGCGCCAACCGTCATCCGCCGGATCGGAGTAAATGATCACGCCCGCCGCGCCGTGTTCCTGCGCGACAAAGACTTTTACTCCGCGAAAGTTCTGGCCGTAGCGGACGAGCACGATTTTGCCGCGTACGTCGACTTTCAGCTTGTCGAGTTTCTCGAAATCTTCGGGCGTGCCGTAGTTGGCATAGACGACGTCGGCCGTGACGTCGCCCGAGGGCGACATGCTGTTGAAGGGCATCACGACTCGCGGGTCGTCCTGGAAGGGATCGTTGTCGACGTGCTCGCGCGTGGGTCCGTGCATCTCGATCCCGGCGGGAGCGATTAGATCAACGCTGATTTCGGAGGGATAGTTGATCCAGACTTTGTATTCGGCGATTTCTGTGTCGAGTCCGGCAGCGCGGAATTTCTGTGCGACGTATTCGGCGGTGGCCTTATCTTCCGGCGTTCCGGCCATGTGAGGAGCTTTGGTTAAGATGCGCAGGTGTTCTTCCGCGAGTTTGGCGTCGGGCGCGGCCAGAAAACGGGTTTCGATGGCCAACTCAGCGACGGCGTCGCGGAAGCCGAAGATGGTTGGGCTGGACGACACAGGCAGGCCGCCACCCGTGGTGGAGGACCCGGCGAACAGAATGCCCGAAAAGAGAATGACCGTGGAGATGGATTTCATCGAGACGCGCAGTCGAAAGTTAGTAAGGTAGCACAAGGCGGGTGCGCGCTCGTGGGTGGCCTAAAAAGGGGAGGGCGGACGGACCGCACGGGTAGCGACTGCGAACAGCAAAGCGGGGGGGAAAAGTATTTCATTCACCACCTTCACCAATTGCACCAGTTTCACCGAATGCTGCTACAATGTGTTTTATGAAACGTGCAACGATGACCCTTCCCGACGATCTCGCTGTGGCGGTCGAAATGTACTTACAGGCTCAAGAATCCCGTCCCCCCCTTACCACCGTTGTACAGGCGGCACTGCGAGAGTATCTCCGCGAGCGAGGATTTCTAAGAGTGCGCCGTCCGCTGAAGATTACTCCCAAGGGCAACAGCGGCCGCAGCGATGTCAGCCAGGAGCACGATGCCTACCTCGCAGGCATCAAGAAATGAATCGACCGGTACTGGCGGATACGGGCCCCTTATATGCGGCTAACGATGAGGGAGACTCGCACCATCGGCGCGCCCTTCGCGAACTGAAGAAGTTGGCTCGCGATGACCGCGACGTGCTGATCGCTTATCCAGTTCTACTCGAAGCGTATTCGTTGCTCCTGTTCCGTCTTGGCCGAGATTCGGCTTCGCTGTGGCTTACAGAAGTTGCAAACGTTTCCTTCGTCAATCCGTCCCCCGAAGACTACGGTCGAGCATTCGCGCGGGTGCATGCTCTTGCCGATCAGAGAATCACTCTGGTTGATGCGACGGTCGCAGCATTGGCGATCCGCATGGAACTAGAAGTATGGACTTACGACCATCACTTTGACGTGATGAGGGTTCCGGTGTGGCGGTGATATCAGTGAAAACGGCGGCGTCCTTGCTTGCGTGAAGGCTAATTTGGCACGGCGTTACCTTACCTGCCCCGAGCCCACAATTTCGTACTTGGACGAAGTCAGTTCCGCGAGCGCGAAGGGACCGCGGCAGTGGAGCTTCTGGGTGCTGACGCCCATCTCGGCGCCGAAGCCGAATTCTCCGCCGTCGGTGAAGCGGGTGGAAGCATTCCAGTAAACGGCGGCGGAATCGACGCCGCGCAGAAATTTGCGAGCGTTCACTTCGTCGCGGGTCACGATGGAATCGGAATGCCTTGTCGAATACTGGTTGATGTGAGCGATGGCTTCGTCGACATGCGCGACCACAGCCACGGCCATGCAGAGGCGTAGATATTCTTCGTACCAATCCTGCTCGGTGGCGGGGCCGATGGGCAAGCCTGCGGCAAGCGACCGGGTCTTTCCATCGCCGCGGACTTCGACACCGGCGGCGATCAATTTCTTCACGATGCGCGGAACATATTCAGCGGCCAAGCGTTCATGCACCAGCAACTTTTCAGCCGCGTTACACACGGAGGGACGCTGCGTCTTGGCGTTGATGACGATGCGGTCGGCCATGTCTGAGTCGGCGGATTCGTCGACGAAGATGTGGCAGTTCCCTGCCCCGGTTTCGATCACGGGCACGACGGAGTTCTCGGTAACGAACGTGATGAGACCAGCGCCTCCGCGCGGAATAATCACGTCGACCAGGCCACGGGCTTTGATCAGCTCTTGCACCGAATGGCGTGTGTTTGAATCGAGCAGTTCGATTGCGCCCTCGGGCACGCCCGGCACGGCAGTCATAATTTCGACCAAACGCTGGCTACTTTGAACTGCTTCCTTGCCGCCGCGCAGCACGATTGCGTTACCGGTTTTTAGCGCGAGCACCGCGGTATCGACGGTCACGTTGGGGCGCGATTCGTAGATGATCCCGATCACCCCCAGGGGCACACGCACTTTGCGGATGTGCAGGCCTTTCGACGTCGTCCATTCCGCCAGGGTTTCGCCGATGGGATCGCGCAAGGCCGCGACCTCGCGGACGGCGCTTGCCATGTCTTGGACTCGGGCCGGAGTCAGCAGTAGGCGATCGCGCATGGCGCCTTCGAGGCCGGAATGCTCTATGTCGTGGCGGTTCGTGGCCAGAATGCTTTTCTCCTGAGTCTCGATGGCGCCGGCAATCGCTATGAGGAGAGCGTTCTTTTCCTCTGTCGAAAGCAGTGCCAGCTTCGCCGACGCGGCGCGGGCGCGCAGAAGTTTTTCCTGCGTGGATGCGGCCCGGGCGAGAGTTGCGCTCATCGACTTTCCTTCCGCGGTGGGAAGTAGGTTCCGATCTTGCGCTCCATCCCCATGGTGATGGCCTTGGGATGACAGCCATTTACGATGGCGACCTGAACGCCCGCTTCGCTGGCCAGTTTGGCGGCGCGCAGTTTCGAGGCCATGCCGCCGCGGCCCAGCGCACTCTTGCCGTTGCATTGCGCTTCGAGCGCGGGGGTGAGTTTGCGAATCACGCGCACAAGGCGCGGTTTCTTGCGCCCGTTGGGAACCATGAATCCGTCGACGTTGGTGAGCAACAAAAGCCAGTCGGCTTTGACCGCGGTGGCAAGTAGCGAACTGAGTTCGTCGTTGTCGCCGAAGGCTCCTTCCAGTTCGCGGACCGAGACGCTGTCGTTCTCATTGATGATGGGCACCACGCCCAGAGCGAGCAACTCGGCCAAAGCGTTCTGCAGGTTGCGGTAGCGGACGGGCGAAGTGAAGTCGTCGCTGGAGAGCAGCAACTGGGCTACGACTTTCTTGCCGAAGAACAGGCGCTCGTAGGTGTGCATCAGCTTGCTCTGGCCCACCGCGGCACAGGCTTGCATGCGCGGGACATCGCTGGGGCGCTTGCCGAGGCCAAGACCTGACATTCCGGCCGCGATCGCTCCCGAGGTCACGATTAGATATTCGTTCTTCGAGAGGTCGAATTGATCGACGATGCCACGCAGCAACTGGATGTCGATCTGCCCGCCGGGAGCGATGAGGCTGGTGCCGACTTTGATGACGACTCGCATAGGCTGTGCTGGCTGCGGCCGGGAAAATCCCAGCGATCCCAGGTAGTGCCTCCGGTTGAATCCGCAGGTTTCGGTGGGGCGTCATTCCGATGCCCCGCGCTTTCACCAGCGGGGCGAGGAATCTCCCCGGGCAGTGGACTCCCGGGAGATCCTTCGCTTCGCCTGAAGAACGGTCTCCGCTCAGGATGACGCCGTCTAAGACGGAGTGGCCACGATTCAAATTGAGACACTCCCCGGCGGCAGAGAGGGACAACATCTCTATCCTGCCGTTAGAATAACTTTCTAGCAAGTTGTAAATCTGGTCAAGTCGAGTCCATGCCCGCTTCCAATGCTACCAATCGCTTCTCCGACCGAGTGGAAAACTACGTGCGCTACCGGCCGGGATATCCGGCTGAGACATTGCGCGTCTTGAAAGACGAGTGCGGACTGGTAGCCAGGGACGTTATCACCGACGTTGCATCGGGCACAGGGATCTGGACCCGGACCTTGCTGGAGAATGGCAATGCGGTTTTTGGAGTCGAGCCCAATGCGGACATGCGGCAAGCTGGCGAGCGACTGCTGGCGGGGTTTGAGCGATTCACCAGCGTGGCGGCAACGGCTGAGGCAACGACTCTGCCGGATGAGGTTGCGAATTTCGTCACCGCTGCCCAGGCCGCGCACTGGTTCGATCGGGAGCGGGCGCGGCGCGAGTTTGTGCGAATTCTGAAGCCCCGAGGATGGCTCGTACTTTTGTGGAATGAACGCATCACCGACTCGACTCCGTTTCTGCGCGATTATGAGCAACTGCTGCTGACCTTCGGCACCGACTACGAAGAAGTGCGGCATGAGCGGACGACCGCCGAGGTGAACGAGTTCTTTGATCCCGCGCCGTTTCAAGTGCGGGTGTTCCCCATGCGGCAGGAATTTGACTACGAAGGTCTGGAAGGGCGCCTGTTGTCTTCATCGTATGCGCCGGGGCCGGAGCATCCCAAGCATGTGCCCATGCTGCGCGAACTGCGCCGTATCTTTGATCTGCATGCCCGCACGGAATGCGTAGCCTTCGACTACAACACGCGCGTTTACTTTGGACAATTGAAGTGATGGGACTGGAGAAAAATGTCCGACGAAAAGTCATTTCACATGACGCCTGACGAATTCCGCCGCTACGGACATACCGTAGTGGACTGGATCGCCGACTATCACTCGCGCATTGAATCGTTTCCCGTGCTCTCGCAGGTGAAGCCGGGACAGATCCGCGCCTCACTCCCGGCGGCTCCGCCCGCACAGGGCGAGCCTTTTGAGGCACTGCTGAAGGACGTCGAGCATTTGATCCTGCCCGGCGTCACCCACTGGCAGTCGCCGAATTTCTTTGCTTATTTTCCGTGCAACGCGTCGGGGCCGGGGATTCTCGGCGATCTGCTTTCGTCCGGCCTGGGCGTGCAGGGGATGCTGTGGTCGACCAGTCCGGCTTGCACCGAACTGGAAACGCATGTGATGGATTGGCTGGTGGGAATGCTCGGGCTGCCGGAGAAATTTCTTTCGTGCGAGACCGGCGGCGGAGTAATTCAGGATACGGCTTCCACCGCCGCGCTCTGTGCCCTGCTCGCAGGCCGCGAGCGCGCGACCAACTATTCCAGCAACAAGAAAGGGTGTGACGGACGGCTTGTGGTTTATGCCTCGACGCAGACCCATTCGTCCGTGGAAAAAGCGGCGATGATCTGTGGGATTGGCGCCGAGAATCTGCGGGCGATCGAAGTCGACGAGAACTTCGCCATGCGGCCCGAGGCTCTTGCGCGGCAGGTCGAGGCCGACAAGCGTGCAGGGTTAACTCCTTGCTTCGTGTGCGCGACCGTGGGCACAACCTCGTCGAACGCGATCGACCCGGTGGCCGCAATCGCCGAAGTCTGCCGGCGCCACAATGTTTGGCTGCACGTTGACGCCGCCATGTCGGGTACCGCCATGCTGTGCCCAGAGTTCCGACGTCTGCAGAACGGAGTGGAGTTGGCGGACAGCTACAACTTCAATCCGCACAAATGGATGGCCGTCAACTTCGATTGCAGCTGCTTCTGGGTAGCCGACCGCAACGCGCTGATACAGACGCTGAGCATTCTGCCGGAGTACTTGCGCAACCAGGCAACGGAGTCGGGCGCGGTCATCGACTACCGCGACTGGCACATTCAGCTGGGAAGGCGGTTTCGGTCGCTTAAGTTGTGGTTCGTGATCCGGCACTATGGGGTGGAGGGCCTGCAGCATCACGTTCGCGAGCACGTAAGGCTGGCGCAGCAGTTTGCGGATTGGGTGCGGAAAGACGATCGCTTCGAATTGGCGGCTCCCGTGCCTTTGAATCTGGTGTGCTTCCGGCACAAGGGCGGCGATGCCGCGAATCAGACGATCGTCAATCAGAAAATCATGGACCGGCTGAACCGCAGCGGTGATTTGTATCTCACGCATACGAAGCTGAATGGCAAGTTGACGCTACGGTTGTCCGTGGGACAGACGAACACGAAGGCGCGGCACGTGGAGCGGGCGTGGACACGGATTCGGGAAGAAGCGGGGAAGCTAATGGACATTGCGTAGGATACGACGATCCGCGGTTATTTCGATAGAAGACTCGTGACGTCTCAACGTAGTCTGTGCCGTTAGCCTTCTATCGCCCCTTCGGGGCTTGTTCTCTTTCTACTTTTTTCTACCCACGGCTTGCGCCGTGGGCTGCATTCTTTCGCCGCTTCGCGGCTGGGCGCGTTTCTCACGACTGGATAATCTTCTCCAGCGCGGGGCGGCTGCGGATTACCAGCGTCGCGCCTTTGAGTTGCACCAGCTGTTTCTTCCTGAATTCCGAGAACAGGCGGCTGACCGTTTCGCGGGTGGTGCCGATGATTTCGCCAATCTCCTCGTGGGTCAGAGTGAGTTTGAGCAGGCTGGAACCGTCGTTTTGCGCGGGCTTGGTCGACCAGGAAAGCAGCAACTTGGCGAATTTTTCTGAGGGCGAGGCTGCGAGACCAAGGGTGCGAATCTCTTCGTAGGCGGTGTAGTAGTTGCGGCTCAACTGCTGGGCGAGGCGCACGGCCGCTTCCGGAAAATCTTTCATGAGTTGCAACAGGCAATCGCGGGGAACGAAGTTGGCCTGGCCGGGCTCCATCATCTCGGCGGTGACTTCGTAGGGGAGGCTGGACACGACCGCATTAAGGCCCAGCACGTCTCCCGGCTCAGAGATCTTGGTGATGATCGTCTTGCCTTCGCGCGACGTCGTCGAGAGCTTCACTTTGCCGGTGCACAGGACAAAGACCCCACGCGGTTGCTGTCCTTCAATAAACAGCATCGCGCCCTTGGGATAGACAGCGGTGGACTTGATCTCGTTGAGGCGGTGTGCGGCTTGCACTGACAAGTTGCAGAAGAGATGTTCTCCGCGCGCGGGACACGTGAGGCAGTTGTCGAGGATATTCAGACCGTATGGAGCTCGCATCGCCAACCTCCCGGGGCAGGAGGCCTCTTGGAACCGCGTTGGCTCTGCCCGTGCTAGGGGTAGGGCACGTCGCGAGCCAATGTGCGTGGGATCACTACCAGAATAGGACTAGACATCTATATACATGAAACTAAACATGCTACCGACGATCAATGGAATTTTGGATGGCTCGAATGGGGGATGCGAGGGTGGAGTTTGGGTTATTTCCCGCACACCGGTGTGTGATCTGAATCACTCCTGTTGGTGATTGGCGTTTCGTGGAGCCTGCCGCAGCACTCAGTCAGCAGGCATGGGTAAGACGCGCGGCGCACCACGGCGCTCCACGGCAGGATAAGTCGCTTCCGCAGGGGTCTCTAGCCACTTGCGAACTTCTGGTAGGGCCTTCCGCATGGCGACCTCGCCGACGCGAATCAGGTCGTCGGCGCGCTTGAAGTCGTCGTAGGCGAATCCGGCCACGTCGGGCTCAATGACCAGATCCGCTGCTTGCATCCAGAGTCCCGCCATCGCGTCCTGAGCGATGGCGAACGACTGTCCGATTACGTCGAACAGATGGCGCGGCGGGCCTCCATTCGCCCAAGTGCCCTTCAGGTGCACAGCAAGGACCCGGTCAGCACCCATTTCGCGCAACGGCTGCGTGGGCACGGGATGCGACAGCATGCCGTCAACCAGGTAACGGCCGCGGATCTCCACCGGAAGGAACATGCCGGGATAGGCACAACTGGCGCGCACCGGATCGATAATCGAACCCGAGTGAAACACGACTCCTTTACCGGTGTTGAAGTCGGTGGCCGTCACGCCCAGAGGAATCGAGAGTTCTTCGAATGTCTTCGCCTTCAGGGTGCGGGTCAGGAACGCAACCATGCGATCGTTGGAGGCGAAGCCGTGGCGAGAGAGTGTCCAGCGGGCAAACGTGGTGAAGCGCGAGTTGTGCGCCACTCCCTCCATTTCTGCCAGAGACAGTCCGCTGCAATATAAGGCGCCGATCAATGCGCCCACACTGGTCCCGGTAACGACGCGAACGGGGACGCCCTCTTCTTCGAGGACCTTTAGAACTCCGATGTGCGCGATGCCGCGGGCAAAGCCTCCGCCCAGGGCCACGCCAATCGCAGGGGTGGAGGCAGAACTAGAAGGGACAGCCTTGCGGGATAGTTCCCGGCCAAAGGCCTGCACGGACCGGATGATCCTGTCGAGACTTTTCACGGCTACCCCACTTGCCCCGAACTTGGGGCATCCCACTCTGGCTGGCACCCACTCCGGCCAGCATCCACTTCCAACCCTATTGTGTAAGATGCCACAAACCCCGTTTCAGCTGCAGGGCACAATAGTGCCATCAGGTTATTACGCGTCGACCGGTCCCAAGGTCACCAACTTCACTCGATTACTCGAAGCGCCCGCCAAATCGTGCACTAACCCCCCTGATTCTGATAGTTTACAGGGCATGGTGCGCGAGATTTCTGCTGGCGGTGTGGTCATTCGCAGTAAGGACGGTAACTGGTGGATGGCCACCATCGAGCCGCCGGCCGCTCCGGACGGCGAAAACCGCTCTCTCGCGGCACCTAAGGTGCGCTCGAAACCGAAGGCGATTCTCTGCTTACCCAAGGGTCTGGTCGACCGCGGCGAGAACCCGCTCGATGCGGCGTTGCGCGAGGTGCGAGAAGAAACGGGGATCATCGCGATTCCGGTCGTCAAACTTGCGGACATCAAGTACACCTACGTCCGATCTTGGGGAGATGGCGAGCGCGTGTTCAAGATTGTCAGCTTCTATCTGCTGCGATACGAATCGGGGCGCATCGACAACATTGCGGAAGAAATGCGGATCGAAGTCGCTTGCGCGAAGTGGGTGCGCCTGGAAGAAGCGCCCACTCTGCTGGCGTATCACGGAGAAAAACAAATGGCGCGCAAAGCGCTGGAGTATCTACGAACTCACGTTGAAGTTTGACCGCTCGAAGTCTCCGCTGGCACACTCGAAGGGCAAAATGCGTCCGCAGAAAAGAACCTTCGCGGTCAGGACCATAGAGGTCCTGGTCGGCATCGTTGTTGTATCGATCGGGCTGGCTCAGGCGCAGTCGAACCCGGCGGGATGCGCCAACACAGGATTCACTCCGCGACCTTGGCTTGAGGATTTCGCGCAACTGACCGCGGAAATGTCGGCTCATTACTCCAATCTTGAGTTCGCGATTCGGGATCGCCACATGGATCTGCCGGCGCTCCGCGGCGAGACCGAAGCCAAACTCAATGGGAGTTGCGACGAGCACGAGGCCCGGCGTGTTCTCGAGTTGTTTCTTCGGTCCTTTGGGGATGGGCATCTCGAGATACGATGGCCGCAAGCGACCGTTTCTCAACCGGACGCGAAGCTTGAGGAAGCAACGTCCTTATGCGCGCGTCTCGGGTACAAAAAGACGACACTCAAGCCGGGGGTTGACTTTGCTCAGCTGGCGCAGTTCGCCAAGGTCGGAGGAGCGGACGCGGAATGGTTTCCCGGCGGCATTCTGCGTGTCTCGGACACCGCAAAACTGGGAGTGATCCGGATCGCGCTGTTTAGCGAACACGCCTTCCCTGAGGCGTGCCAGCAGGCGGTTCAGGAATTACATCTTCAGGAGTCGGCCAAGTGCGACACGGAGTGCGAGAACACGATAGAGCGCGAGAGCGCTAACCGGCTTACCGCTGCCCTGGTCCGGCGGTACGCGCAACTGTGGGCTTCGGGCGCATCTGCCATCCTGGTAGACGTCACACATAATGGAGGAGGGTCGGACTGGGTCGAGGCGCCACCCAGAGTACTGAGTTCGGTGCCGCTACGCGAATCCCGCTTTGCTTTTCTCAAACACGAGCACTGGACCAGCCAACTCAGAGAACGACTGAACGATGTTGAAGCCGATTTGAAAAAGGGCGCGGGACCAAAAGATGTTCTCGAAGATGCGGCTGCTCGTCTGCGCTCGGGCATTGCACGAATTCAGGAACCGTGCGACCGGAGCCACGTCTGGACTGACGGCACGCTGAAGTGTACTCTTCTCATTGGCGACGTCTTATTCGCCAGCGGCGTTCTGAATTATGCGGCGCCCGGAGCTTTTGCATCGCTCGCATCCCGGACGACACTCTTCCATCCGGAGTTTTATACCTATACAGAATCCACAGACCGGCTGCCCTTGTATGTAGTCGTGGATGGCGACACCTGGTCAGCCGCTGAATACTTTGCCGCCGTCCTGCAGGACAACGGTGCGGCCACGATTATTGGAGACGTCACCGGCGGCGCGGGTTGCGGCTATACCAACGGCGGCATTCCGGCTACGCTGAAGAATTCCCGCGCCGTAGTGAAGATGCCGGACTGTGTGCGTCTTCGAAAAGACGGTTCCAACGAAAACGGCGGCGTAGTTCCCGACGTTTGGGTACCATGGACTGTGCACGACAATTCTTACACCTCCGCGCAGAAGTTATTTCATTCCTTGCTGACAGTGTTCACCCAGAAAAAAGAGGCCGATCATGAAGCGCATTAATAGAGTCGCTATTCTGGGCGCTGGAACCATGGGCGCCCGCATCGCCGCGCATTTTGCCAATGCCGGCGTGCCCAGTTACTTGTTTGATATCGTACCGCCCGACGCAGACGCGCCTGCGCGAAACAAGATTGCCGCTGCCGGACTCGACGGCGCCAAGAAATCCAAGCCTGCCGCATTTACGGAACCCTCGCTGGCCCGCTTCGTCACGGTCGGCAATTTCGAAGATGACTTGAAGAAATTAGCAGATGTCGACTGGATCATCGAGGCCGTGGTCGAGAACCTCGATATCAAGCGGACTCTGTTGCGTAAGGTCGAGGCGATCCGCAAGCCCGGCACTATCGTTACCACTAATACCAGCGGACTGCCTGTGGGCAAGATTGCCGAAGGATTCTCGGACGAGTTCCGCTGGGCGTGGTTTGGCACGCATTTCTTTAATCCGCCACGCTATATGCGATTGCTGGAGATTATCCCGACGCCGGAGGCGGACCGCGCCGCCATCGAAGCCATCGCCCACTTCTGCGATGTACGCCTAGGCAAGGGCGTGGTGATCGCCAAAGACACGCCCAACTTTATCGGCAACCGCATCGGCACGTTCTCGGTGTTGAATGTGATCCGCCTGATGCAGGAGATGGACCTCAGCATCGAAGAAATTGATGCGCTGACGGGACAGGCCGTCGGCTGGCCCAAGTCGGCAACGTTCCGCACCATTGACCTGGTCGGGCTGGACATTCTTGGCCACGTGGTGGGCAACATGACCACCAACGTCCATGACGAGCGCAGCGATCTTCAACTGCCTGACTTTTTCAATCAAATGGTGCAGCGGAAATGGCTGGGCGACAAGACCAAGGGCGGCTTCTACAAGAAAGCGAAAAGCGGCGACGGCAAGGAAGACGAACGGCTCGCGCTCGATTGGAAGACGCTCGAATACCATCCGCGCCAGAAGCCGAAATTCGCCGCGCTCGACATGGCGAAAAACATCGAAGACACCGGAGCACGGCTGCGCACGCTGCTCGGCTTGGACGGCGCCGGCGGCGGCCCGCCGAAAGGCGACAAAGCAGGAACGTTCTTGTGGTCGGCGTTGTCGGATCTCTGGACCTACTCCGCGAACCGCGTGCCCGAAATTTCGAACTCGATCGTCGAAATCGATCGCGCCATGAAACTGGGCTTCAACTGGGAACTCGGCCCCTTCGAACTCTGGGACGCCGCCGGCGTGGAGGCTACCGTGGCGCGCATGAAGAGAGAAGGCAAGCCCGTTGCCGCGAATGTGGAGCGACTGCTGGCCCGCGGGCAGAAGTCGTGGTACATCGACGACCCCAAGTCACCGGCTGGTCGCAGGTACTGGGAACCGGGGACGGAGAACCTGGAAGCGGTTCAAGTTCCAGCCGGAGTGTGGTCGGTCACTGTCGCGAAGAAAGCAAATGGCGTGGTGAAGAAGAATTCCGGCGCGTCGCTGGTAGATCTTGGTGACGGCGTGGCGTGCCTCGAGTTCCATTCGAAGATGAACTCGCTCGGCTCCGACATTATTGGCTTGATTCTACAGACCCTCAAACCGGGGGGACCGGGAGACGCCTTTGACGCGTTCGTCATTACCAACGACGCCACGAATTTTTCTGTCGGCGCGAATTTGATGCTGCTGCTGATGAGTGTGCAGGAGGAAGAATGGGACGACGTGGATCTTGCCATCCGGCAGTTCCAGGGGATGACGCACGCCATCAAATTCTCACCGAAGCCGGTGGTCTCGGCGCCGTTTGGGCTGTGCCTGGGCGGGGGCACGGAGATTTCGCTCCACGCCGCAGCGCGGCAACCGCACGCGGAACTTTATACAGGGCTGGTTGAGGTCGGCGTCGGGTTGCTGCCCGGCGGCGGAGGGTGCAAGGAAATGCTGCTGCGTGCAGTCGACAGCGCAACGGCGGCGCGCGGGAGGTCGTCGGGCGAGGCGGTTGCAGGATCCGTCGAAATGATGGAAGCGATGAAAAGGGCGTTCGAAACGATCGCGACCGCCAAGGTCGCAACGTCGGCGCATGAGGCGCGCGGACTCGGCTTTCTGGCTGGCTCCGACCGCATAACCATGAATCGCGAGCGCGTACTCTCGGATGCCAAGGAGCGCGCGCTCGAACTGGTGCGTGCGGGATACGAGCCTCCTGTGCCGCGCAGCGACATCCCGGCACCGGGAGAAAATCTTCTCGCCGCGCTCAAGATGGGCGTCCACTTGATGCGGCAGGGGGATTACATCACCGACTACGAAGTGAAGCTGGGCGGGAAAATCGCAGAGGTCATCTGCGGCGGCAGTGTCACGCCCGGAATGCCGGTGAGCGAGCAGTACATCCTCGATCTGGAGCGAGAAGGCTTCAAGTCGCTGTGTGGCGAAAAGAAGACGCAGGAAAGAATTCAGTACACGCTGAAGACAGGAAAGACGCTGAGGAACTAGGAGCCGACATGAAGAAAGCAAATGTTATGCGCGCCATGGCCGCAACCGCGGGCTTAGTGATCTTAACGGCCACTCTGGGAATGGCTCAGAAGGAAGCTCCGCCCAAGGAATCTGCGCCGGACGTACCGGATGCGATTGCTGTGCCTGCTGGTCTCGAGCCTGTTTTGTTCGTGCATGCCAAAGGCTCGCAGATCTACACCTGCCTGGCGGGTACGGACGGCAAGTTTAGTTGGACGCTCAAGGCTCCCGACGCCGAACTGCATGATCGCAAGGATAAAGTCATCGGGCAGCATTCCGCCGGGCCTACCTGGACGTTGAAGGATGGCAGCGAAGTGAAGGGCAAGGCCGCGGCTCATGTGGATTCGCTCGATGCGGACTCGGTCCCGTGGCTGCTGGTGAATGTCACGAGCAATGCGGGGAAGGGTCAACTCACGGGCGTAACCACGATCCAGCGCGTTCATACGCACGGGGGAAAGCCTCCAGCGGATGGATGTGACGAGTCGCACAAAGATTCCGAAACGAAAAGCAGCTACACCGCGGACTATTACTTTTACGCCCCAGCCAAGTGATGCCGGCCGGGCTGAAGCTGGCGCGGAGTGCCGCGCATCTAACGAATAGCTTGACGGGAATGGAGAAATTATATGCGTGAAGTCATCATTGCATCGTCGGTCCGAACGCCGGTGGGACGCGCCTACAAAGGAACGCTGCGCGCTACGCGTCCGGATGAACTGGCGGCGGTTGCCATCAAGGGCGCGCTAGAACGCGTGCCGCAACTTGATCCCAAAGAAATCGAGGACGTGATTCTCGGCTGCGCCATGCCTGAGGCCGAGCAGGGGATGAACGTGGCCCGCATCGCGTCGTTGCGGGCGGGACTGCCGGTGGAAGTTTCGGCGCTCACCATCAACCGGTTTTGTTCGTCGGGACTGCAGGCGATCGCCATGGCCGCCGAGCGCATCATGAGCGGCGGAGCGGAGGCAATCGTCGCCGGGGGCACGGAGTCGATGTCGATGATCCCGATGGGCGGGCACAAAATCTCACCGAATCCGTGGCTAGTGAATCACTATCCCGACGCGTATCTGTCGATGGGACTCACGGCCGAGCGGGTCGCCCAGCGGGAAGGAATCACGCGTGAAGCGGCGGACGAATTCTCGCTGCGCAGCCATCAGAAGGCGCTGGCCGCGATTCAGGCGGGGAAATTCGATGACGAAGTTGTGCCGGTACCGGTGAGTTTCAGCACGCCGAATGGATCGAAGCCGAAGCGGCACGAAATTGTGTTCAAAGTCGATGAAGGGCCGCGCGCCGACACTTCGCTCGAAGCGCTGCTGTCGTTAAAGCCGGCGTTCCACTTGAAAGGCACGGTGACCGCGGGAAATTCGTCGCAGATGTCGGACGGCGCGGCGGCGGCCGTGGTGATGTCGGCCGAGCGCGCCAAGGCGCTGGGCATCAGGCCCCTGGCGCGATACGTATCGTTCGCAACGGCGGGATACAAGCCGGAAGAAATGGGACTCGGGCCGGTGTTCGCGATTCCGAAAGCGCTGAAAATGGCGGGGTTGAAACTCTCCGACATCGACGTGATCGAGCTGAACGAAGCTTTCGCGGCACAGTCTCTGGGCGTGATCAAGGATGCTGGGCTGGACCCGGAGAGCGTGAATCCGAACGGCGGCGCAATCGCGCTGGGACATCCCCTCGGATGCACCGGTGCCAAGCTGACGGCGAGTGTGATCCGCGAATTGAAACGGCGCAAGGCTCGCTACGGTATGGTTACGATGTGCGTTGGCGGCGGCATGGGTGCGGCAGGGATTTTTGAGAACCTGAATTAAACACAGAGGACACAGGGGCTCATAGAGGAACCAGCGGGGCTATAGTTCTGTACACAAGGAGGGAGTTATGACTCGCACTCGCCTTCTGGTTGCTGCGCTGCTGATGTGTTCCCTGCCGGCTTTCCGGTAACACTTCTTTACCCAATTGCTACGCAGCTTGACACGAGTAGGGACTATCCTTTCTCTAGGCGGCAACGTCCAAAGAAGTGGGGGCATCCTCGGCCCCTTCATTCTGGCCAGATGGTAGGAGGTGCTTTATGCGGCTCTCCAGCCTTTCCTTGACAGCGGTTCTGCTCTTTTCCTCCATCGTCTTAGCGCAGCATCATGAAGCAGGAAGCGCCACAAGTCCACCTCCGCCGACTCCGGCGCCGGCCGCGGCTCCAAGCCCTTCGGCTTCTTCTCCGACTGCTGCATCGGCTCCGACTCCGGCGCCGAGCGTTTCGACCAGTGCTCCGAGCGCCGGGGCGTCTCATACCAGCGCGCCGGCTCCCGCGAGTGTCCCTGAGAGCCGCGTTGCGCCGAGCTCAGGCTCGACGTTCGGCCACGGATCGAACTCAGCGGCGCCCGAGTCTCACTCCGGCTCAAGTGCGGCCTCCCCAACACACGGACCCGGATCCGATCCCGCACGCGTGATTTCCGATCATAAGATTCCCGGGGAGACCAGGTTTGTTTCGGCTCCCCGCGTCGGGCAGAATGCGCCGGAGAAAGAGCCCGTGATGAAACCTGGCCCGCCCGAGTTGCGGCACCGGATCTGTGACAACGGTCCGTGCAAAGAGAAGGAGACCGAGTGGAAGGCCGATCCTCCAAGATCCGACCTGCGGCGCAGGATCTGCGTGAATGGGCCGTGCCCATGTCCTCCCGGGCAAGCGGGTAGTAAAGGAGGCTGCATTGTGAACCCGCCGGTCGCTCAGCCCTTGGACCAGTGCCAGCCAGGTGAAGTTCGGAATGGGGCAGTGTGCGCGCCATCCAACAACTGCGCGCCGGGCGAACTTTGGAATGGAGCGAACTGTGTTACGTCCGCGGCCGAGTGCTCGAGCATCGATGGGAGGGCCGCAATGTTGGTCAATGAATTACGGGGGCTCAAGGCACAGATGCAGAATGCCTGTGGGCAAAATCCGCCCGCACAAGACTGCGAAGATCTGAAGTTGCGGCAACGCGAAGCCCTGCAACGCTATCAGATGCTGCTGAACGAGGCTGGGCCAAGGTGCCAGTCGACGTTAGTCGGCGTTGGTTCTCTCGACTAGGAGGACGTCCACGCCTACTTTGGCGCGGATTGTCGCTAGAGGACCTTGCGCCAGTGGAGCTTGAGATCGGGAGTGCGATCCTGATAGCGACAATCCCGGCAAGAGCGCCCTCAAAACCCCGGCGTTTGCGGTCTATCATTCCCTTCCCGCCCGCATTAGAATTGAGATAATCTCGCGCTGGCCTCAGAGCCAGCCGTTTCCTTGCAGGGGGAGGATCATGGCAACAACCACGTCAGTTCCCAAGACCAGGATTTCCGGCGGCAGTTTTTTGCTGGAGTCGCGTCAACCGGACGAAGTCTTCACGCCGGAAGACTTCAGCGAACAGCATCAGCTCATCGGGCAGACTACGGAGGAATTTGCCGTCAACGAAATCGTCCCCAACATCGAGAAGATCGAGCATAAAGACTTTTCGGTGACACGAGATTTGTTGAAGAAGGCAGGCGATCTTGGACTGAGTTCGGTGGAGATTCCCGAAGCCTATGGCGGGCTGGAGATGGATAAGGTAACGGCCGCGGTGATTGCCGACCACATCGCCAAGTACGCCGGCTTCGCCACGACCTGGGGCGCACACACGGGGATCGGCACGCTGCCGCTGGTTTACTTTGGCACGGAAGAACAGAAGAAGAAGTATCTGCCGCGGCTCGCAGCGGGCGAGATCATAGGCGCGTACGCGCTGTCGGAATCGACTTCTGGATCGGACGCACTGAATTGCCGCTCCCGTGCCCAGCTTTCCCCTGATGGCAAGCACTACATTCTGAATGGCGAAAAGATGTGGATTACCAACGCCGGGTTCGCGGACCTCTACACCGTGTTTGCGAAAGTGGACGGGGAAAAATTCTCGGCCTTCCTGGTGGAAAGAAATTTTCCCGGTTTCTCGGTCGGGGCCGAGGAACACAAAATGGGCATTCGCGGTTCGTCGACCTGCCCGATCATTCTCAACGACTGCAAGGTGCCCGTGGAAAACCTGCTGGGCGAACTGGGAAAAGGCCACCTGATCGCCTTCAACATTTTGAATATCGGGCGGTTCAAGCTGGGCGCGATGTGCCTGGGCGGAGGTCGGGTTTCGCTGGAGAATGCCATCGGCTATGCCAGGCAACGCAAAGCTTTTGGCAAGGTCATCGCTGATTTTGGGCTGGTGCGCGAGAAGATCGCCAACATGGCGACGCTGCTCTACGTGGGCGAGTCGCTGGTTTATCGCACGGTCGGCATGATGGACGCAGCCTTGAGCGAGGTCGACAAATCCGCTGCCGACGCTGCCAAGCAGACTCTGAAGGCGATTGAAGAGTTCGCGGTCGAGTGCTCGATCATCAAGGTCTGGGGATCGGAGATGATTGACTACGTCGTCGACGAGACATTGCAGATTTACGCGGGCTACGGGTTTGTGGAGGAGTATCCAGCCGAACGCGCTTACCGCGATGCGCGCATCAACCGCATTTTTGAAGGAACGAATGAAATCAATCGCCTCATCATCACCGGCTTTCTGTTGAAGCGCGCGATGACGGGGCAGCTGCCGCTGATGCCGGCCATCAAGAAGTTGATGGACGAAGTGCTGTCGGGACCGTCGGTCGGGGAAGACTTGGAAGGTGCGCTGGTCGAAGAGCGCAAACTCGTGGCGCAGGCCAAGAAACTGGGCTTGTTTGCCGCCGGAGCGGCTACTCAGAAATATATGCAGGCGATCCAGGATCAGCAGGAGATCATGGGAGCCATCGCCGACATGACGATTGAAACGTACGCCATGGAATCGGCTGTGCTGAGGGCACAGAAACTTTCCGAGACCAGGGGCGAAGCTGCGGCTGCCCTGGCGGTCGCGATGACCCGCGTCTATTTGTCGCAGGCGCTCGAGAAAGTCGAGTCGGCGGCGCGGCGCGTGATCGCTGCGGTTGCCGATGGCGACATGCTGCGCACACAACTCGCGATCTTGCGCAGGCTGGCGAAGTACGAACCGTTCAACACGATTGAACTGCGGCAGCAGATCGCGGAACGGATGATCGAGCGGGGCAAGTACACGTTGGCGTAGTGATTGTTCCGGTTGGCTGTCAGCTAAGCAGAACCAACTGGGGTGCCCCACTTCTCGCCGCTTTTGCGAGAAGTGGGAGGTTTGACTTCGCTCAGGATAGGCACTTTGCGCCGTTTGAAGAGCGGCTACCCTCTCGACTACACCATCAAAAGACCGACACTTTCCGGCTCCGCGCTACTCTGGTACAAATGTCTCGATGAAACCCCAAGCGTTGTTCCTCTACGCGATTCTCGCACTTGCACTGAACCCTAGTTTGATCGCGCAATCCGATTCAGTTCCGCAGAAAGACTCCGCCACCTTCGATCCTGACGGCACGGCTCACATCACGCGGATCGTTCCTATGCCCACCACCATCAGCCCGGAGGCGCAGCAATGGCTGGCCTCACTGACGAAGGAGAAGTCCGGGGCCGAGCCGTTGGCGGAGCGGCGCAAACACACCGACGCGTGGCGGAAGTTTGGCTCGGCGGAAGCCCGCAAGTACTACCCTGTGAACATCGAAGAGACGACGATGGCGGGGGTGCGCACCGACATCATCACGCCGCTCGATATGCCGGAGGCGAATCGCAACCGCGTGCTCGTCAACCTGCATGGCGGCGGATTTAATTCCGACTCGGGGTCTCTGATCGAAGGCGATCCGATCGCTAATCTGGCGAAGACGAAGGTTGTATCGGTCTATTACCGGCTGGCGCCCGAGAATCCGTTCCCCGCCGCGGTGGATGACGTGGTCGCGGTTTACAAAGAACTGCTCAAAACGTACAAACCGCAGAGCATTGGAATCTTTGGAACGTCGGCCGGGGCGATTTTGACAGCCGAAGTTACGGTGCGGTTCAAACAGTTAGGACTGCCGCTCCCGGCTGCGCTTGGCATCTTCTCGGGACTGGCGGACTTCAGCCGCCCCGGCGACTCGTGGCAATTGTTCACGCTGAACGGTCTGCCGGGGCAGTTGGAGCCGACCGATCCCAATCATCCGCATGACAGCGAGTATGTCGGCAAGACGGATCGGCGGGACCCGGTGCTCTCTCCACTATTCGCTGACTTGCACGGGATGCCTCCGAGCCTGCTGGTGACCAGTACGCGCGACATCTTGTTAAGCAGCACGACGACTTTTCATCGCGCACTTCTGCACTCCGGGAACGAGTCAGAGCTGGTTGTGTTCGAGGCATTGCCGCACGCCTTCTGGTACCACTTTCAGCTGCCGGAAACCAAAGAGGCGCTGGAGATCATGGCAGAGTTTTTCGACGAGAAGGTGGGACGGTAGACCTCACCACAAACTATCGTCAAAAGTGAAAAATCAGATCACTCGCCACCGTGAACTGATTATGGTGCAGACCGATGTCGTATGCGTTCCTGTCCCAGGCATGATCAAAACGTAATTCGGGACGTATCTGAATCGTTGTGCCAATCCAATGACACCAAGTCATGGTGTTCTCCGAGTATCGAGTCGCGTAGCCGGTACGCTGGCCTTTTTTGTCGTTGAGAAAGTCGGTGCGAAATGACAGGAAGTCGTGCGCGGACAATTCCTTCTGCAGGAAGTTGACGATGGCATATTCGGGAGCGGTGCAGCGCCGTTGCCCCGCCCGGCAATAGGCTGCATTTGCGCCTGTTTCCGGCTGAATACTGCCTCCCAGAGCGGGAACGTCGCGCTGGTACATATACCAGGTTTCGGTTGCCATATGGACCGTCTTTGAAAACTTGTGATACCAGGTGGCGTCATACTGCTGCAGATTGTTGTAGGCGTACTTGGGATCATTGATGCAGTTGGCGCAGACGTATAAGTTGTCGTTCACCGATCTAGTCGCATAGCTCAGGCAAGCCGTGCCGGAAGGCTTCGCATCCGGCGTCCACGGGGCGACGTCATGGCCGTCTGTAATACCGAGTTGCACCAGCCACTGGTCGTCTAGTTTCACGGTCGCCATTAGACCTGTGTCGGTGAATGGATCGATCGCATAAAGCAGAGAATGACTGAAGATGTAGTTGTTAGGGGCCAATTGGGCCTCGATCCCAGGCACAGAGATGAAGCGGCCAATCCTGAGGTTCATCCCCTGCGCGACCTGCGGAATGTAAACGTCAACATACCCAAGGGTGGGATCAAAGCCGTATTGACGATGGTCGTTCAGCAACTGCCCGCTCGGGTAGCCTTTCCCGATGGTAAAGCGATAGTCCGTACCGTAGAGAGCCGTAAGGTGGTAGCCCCAGTCAACATGATCGCGTTGCACGGAATCGGGCAGGCGCTCGGCATAAAGGACGAACTGGTTCATCTGGAAACGATTGGCGTAATTGTCGTTCGCCTCAGGCGCATTGCTGTGTGTCGAGGTGCTGAAGTTCAGCGTCGGATCGATCCATCCATAGATTTTGGTCCGACTCCTTGCTTGGTTGATTGCGGTCATGAGCGGATAGCTGTTCGCGTCCGGCTCCCCAATCACCGGCGAACCACCGTACGACCAATCTGCATTTGGGAATGGCGGTGAATTCAAGGGCGACGGAGGCCCCCTCCGCTGGGGCGCCGGTGAGGCATATGTTGTCCCTGACCAGTCGCTGCGGTAGAAGTCGGCCCAGCGGGCGAAGAAACCCTTAGCCTCGGCGATGCTCGGCTTCGGGGCATCCGGCAGTGGATTGGCCGCTTGGTTCGCCTGTTGTCCGGTAGAGAGTACGCTCGACAAAAACACGCCATACACGCAGAGATGGACGAAGGATCGGCTGCGCTGGGAAATATTGAGTGAACGCATCGCAGACTATTTGCCGCTGCCCGTGCTCTCGGGCGGGATCAGCAGGTAGCTGACAAACGCCAGTTGCTTGCTGTCCGGCGACCAGGACGGCACGTTGATCGTGCCCTGTCCTCCAAACAATTTCGCCAGCACGGTGATCTTCTTATCGGCGAGCGACATGAGGCGCAGGGTCACGTCTTTGTTTTCGGGATGACCGGTCACTTCGGGACCGTAGGTTAGGAATACCATCCACTGCCCGTCGGGCGAAATGTGGGGGAACCAGTTGTTGAGATCGTCGGAGAAGACTTGCTCCTGCTCGCTGCCGTCGGGTTTCATGCGCCAGATCTGCATGTGACCGGTGCGCTCGGAATTGAAGTAGATATATTTTCCGTCCGGCGAACATTCGGGACCGTCGTCCAATCCCTTGGCTGTGGTGAGCCGAGTTTCTTCACCGCCTGCTGCAGGGATCGTGTAGATATCGAATTCATCTTTGCGCTGTCCGACAAAAGCGAGCGTCTTTCCGTCGGGCGACCAGCCATGCCAGTAGGACGGCGATTTCTGGGTAATGCGTCGCGGTGCACCGCCGGTGATGGGCACGATATAGACTAGGGATTCATGGTCTTCCTGCGAATTATCGCTGATGGCAAGCTGAGTGCCGTCGGGCGAAATGCCGTGGTCGTTGTTGCAACGCGTAGCCAATCCGGTGTCGAGAACCGTAGGCGCGCCACCGCTCACTGGCAGCCGTTCGATGTGGCCGTTGCGATTGAAGAGGAATGCGCTGCCGTCGCGCGTCCAGTTGGGCGCTTCGAAGCGACCGGGCGCAAGATAGGCAACCCGGCGGTCGGCAGGGTCCGTGGCAACGGTTTCGAGTGTGCTATAGAGGACGGGCTCACCCGCCGGCACTGGGGCGGGTTGCGTCAGCGCCACGTTCGAGAAGACCGCCTTCTCGACAACATCTTTGTCGTGCGAGCAGACGCCGAGCCCAACGTAGATTGGTCCGTGCAAAGGAATGCGCAGCCATCCGCCGGCGACTTCCAGCGTGGACCCTTGGTCGGCTCCCAGCGACATATATACATAGTCGCCGCGTTTGGCGATCCGAAGTCGGGCTGGAGCTGAGAGGTTCGACTGAATCTGACTAGTGACCGCTCCCTTTTCGTCGCGGAATTGCAGCGAGGTCAGGCCGCTGGCATGCAGGGCAACGTCGGCATAGACGGAATCGGCATCGAGGCTCTGCCGCAGAATCAGAACTGCCTTCTTGTGCTCGTTCCCGGTTTTGGTGAGGAAGGCGATATCGGCAGTCAAGGTAACATCCCCAGACATTTTCTTCCAGACAAACTGGAAGGCGTCGGCGGCAAGCCACATATTCTCGCCGCTGCCGCTGATGGTGTAGGTGCGTTTTGTCGAGTCGTACTCCGCCGAGCCCGGATGCAGAACCGTGCCCACATCAACATGGTCCTCGAAGATTCCAACCGGTGCCGGCGCACTTCGGGCACGAGCGAGGCTGGTGTTCAGGGCGAGGGCAGAAGCTATCAGTGCAACTAAGAAGGCGGAAGATGGGCGCATGAAAGGTCCTCCGAGAACCTGACACAACTCGTTGGGATGACCAACCGGCATTGTAGATCGAATCGCGGCCCGCCGGCCGGTCTTTCGTCGCAGCATCTATCAATCTGCCGACAGTTCTGATAAAACGTGGGCATGAAAACGAGACATGTTCTATCAGTCACCGCCTTCTGCTTCTTGCTCCTTGCCCCATCTCTTCTCGCTCAGGGTAGCGCCTCCCCGTCCGCGAATCTCGCGCTCACGCCGCCCATGGGATGGAACTCGTGGAATAAATTCGCCTGTAACGTGAGCGAAGACATGATCAAGAGCATGGCCGATGCGGTGGTGAAATCGGGGATGAAAGACGCCGGCTACATATACGTCAACATTGACGATTGCTGGCAGGTCAGCCGCGACGCCTACGCCAACATCGTGCCCGACCCGCAGCGCTTTCCCCATGGCATGAAGGTTGTGGGCGACTACATTCACTCGCTCGGGCTCAAGTTTGGCGTCTATTCCGACGCCGGGTCCAAGACGTGCGCTGGTCGCCCAGGCGGCCTGGGGCACGAATATCAGGACGCGGTCCAGTACGCGGCCTGGGGCGTCGACTACCTGAAATACGACTGGTGCCACACGACCACACAGGATGCGAGGGCCTCATACGCCAATATTCGCGCCGCTCTCGATGCAGCCGGCCGTCCCATTGTGCTGAGCATCTGTGAATGGGGCACGGCCAAGCCCTGGCTGTGGGGCAAAGAAGTTGGCGGAAATCTTTGGCGCTCGACGGGCGACATTAACGATCGATGGGGCGGTACAGAAAAATGGCCTGATGGTAGTTGCTGCTCGAATGGTGTGCTGGCGATTCTCGACCAGCAGGTGGGGCTGCAGTCTTACGCCGGACCGGGCCACTGGAACGATCCGGACATGCTCGAAATAGGCAACGGCGGAATGACTGATAGCGAGTACCGCACCCACTTCAGCCTGTGGGCTATCCTGGCGGCTCCGCTCATCGCGGGCAACGACCTGCGCGACATGCGGCCAGAAATTCACGACATTCTTACCAACAAGGAAGTGATTGCCGTGGATCAGGACCCGTTGGGCCGCGAGGGCGAGCGGGTCGCGAAGAACGGCGACCTGGAGGTCTGGTCTAAACAATTGAAAGATGGCACTCGTGCGGTTGTGCTCCTGAATCGCGGCGGCAGCGAGCAGGAAATCTCAGTGGCGTGGGAAGATCTCGGCTATCCCAACTACATCAGCGCTGCTGTGCGCGATTTGTGGCTGCATAAGGACCTGGGAAAGTTCACTGCCAAGTTCTCGGCTCACGTTGCATCGCATGGGGTCGTGATGGTGACGGCAAAACCCTGAACCACAGAGGGGCACTGAGGGACACCGAGGTCACGCGGCTTTCTTCAGTTCTTCCATGACGCTTTGGATCAACTCCTTCGCGTCGGTCAGGCTCTTCATGATGATCTGGATGTCCATGACCGGCTTGCCCGGCCAGCGCTGGCTCTGGCAGTAGACGCCGTGCTGGCCGACCAGGGCCATGGCGTCGGTGATCATGTCCATGGTGACGGCGAGACGGCCGCGCGGCACTCCCATCATGGTTTCATAGTGTTCCAGTTCGTCTTGTTTTTCGTCGAATACCGGCATCACGACATTGTAACTGCCGGGGTGCGGGGAGCATAATGGGCTCGGCTGACAGGCAGTGCCTCAGTTTGAATCGCGGCCACCCTGTTTTAGACGGCGTCATCCTGAGCGGAGCCGTTCTTCAGGCGGAGCGAAGAGCCTGTCCTGAGCGAAGTCGAAGGAATCTCCCACGACTCACTGCCAGGGGAGATTTCTCGCCCCGCTGGTGACAGCGCGGGGCTTCGGAATGACGCCTCAGTGGAAGCTACGGATTCAAACTGAGGCACTACCCGATGACATAATCCTTTCTGAGACGTCAATCACTCTTAGCATTCACTCCAAAGGAGAAGCCATGCAAAAGAAAATTGCCTTCCTTACCTCGCTGATTTTCACCCTTAGCATCTTCGCTGCGTGTCAGGGCAAACCCAGCCCAGCAGCGTCGGCGTCTTGCGATCTGGGCGGCAAGACCATCAAGACCGATTACTCCAGCCCACGGATGAAAGGGCGGAAGATCTACGGCGATCTCGTGCCCTTTGGTGAAGTTTGGCGCACGGGGGCGAATGAAGCGACCACTTTTGTTGCGAGTAGCGATGTAGTGGTGGGCGGCAAAACGGTGCCCGCGGGCAAGTACACGATCTTCACCGTCCCGAACGCCGACAAGTGGACCCTCATCATCAACAAAAAGACTGGCGAGTGGGGCATCCCGTATAAGTATGAAAGCGACGAACTGGCACGCGTAGACATGAAAGTCTCGAAGCTACCGTCGCCAGTGGAGAACTTCACCATCACCTACGACAAGGCAGGCAGTGGCTGCACACTGCGGATGGATTGGGAAACGACGCGCGCGTCCGTGGATATCACCGCGAAGTAAGTTGCGCCAGGGTTCTCGAATGTTTTGATTGTTGATTGATGATTGTTGATTGACGAACCTAAGCGCCATTGATGCGCAGGGTCTCAATCAACAATCAAAAATCACCAATTCCGCGCGGGCGTACAATTCTTCCAACGGAATTCCCACGGGAGGGTACCATGCCCGTTTACGATTATGTTTGCCTCGATTGTCACAAGCCCTTCGAAACCATCCTTACGCTGAGCGAGCACGACAAGGGAACTCCTAAGTGTCCCCATTGCGGCAGTAAGAACGTGGAGCAGGAAGCCGCCGCATTTTTTGCCGTGACTTCGAGAAAGAGCTAACGAAAACAGAGACCGGCTGAAAACCGCGCCACCCGCTACTGTGCCGGAAGGCCTTAAGGATTAGGTGTGTCCCCTCAGCAGCAGTCGCGGCCGCGCCAGCCCAGTCAAAAGCGGGAACCGCAAAGGTCGCCAAGAAAGACTGCTAAGGCCGCAAAGAAAATCGACGGCCTGGTCGACAATTGGATTGTGATCCCGACCGGAGCTTCCCGTTCCCGCAGGGAATGGGAAGCGGAGCGGAGAGCCTGCCCTGAGCGCAGGCGAAGGGGTCTCGTGCGGAGCATCGATTGCTCTACGCGAGATCCCTCGCCCTCCTGATAAGAACGCGGTGCTTCGGGATGACTCCGCACAGAGAGTGAAATTCAAACTGAGGGAATACCCGGTCTCCCCCATTTTCAGAAAATGTTCTACCCCGCGGGTTTCCAGCGCAGCACCGGCTTTCGCGCGGCAGCGGTTTCGTCCAGCCGCGACACACGTGTGGAATGCGGCGCGTCGAGAACGGTCTTGGGATCTTCTTCCACTTCCTCCGCAATCGACTTCATCGCTTCGACAAACAAGTCCATCTCTTCTTTTGATTCGCTCTCGGTCGGCTCGATCATGAGCGCTCCCGGAACGATCAGCGGAAAAGCGGTCGTATATGGATGGAATCCGTAGTCGATCAGCCGCTTGGCGATGTCCATGGTACGCACGCCTTTCTTCGCCTGCAGCTTGTCGCTGAAAACGACTTCGTGCATGGTCGGAGTGGCGTAGGGCAGGTCGTATGTGCCTTCCAGTCCTTTGCGAATGTAGTTGGCGTTGAGCACGGCATCTTCGGTGGTCTGGCGCAAGCCGTCGGGGCCATTCGCCTGAATATAAGCGAGGGCGCGCACGAACATTCCGAAGTTGCCGTAGAAGGCGCGCACGCGACCGACCGACTGCGGGCGGTTGTAGTCGAACCCCAGCGTGCCATCCGATTTCGTCATGATCACCGGCTTCGGCAAGAACGGCTCGAGAGCTTTCTTGACCGCAACCGGACCCGAACCCGGCCCTCCGCCGCCGTGTGGCGTGGAAAAGGTCTTGTGCAGGTTCAGGTGCATGAGATCCACGCCGAAATCTCCGGGGCGGGCTTTCCCGACCAGCGCGTTCATGTTGGCGCCGTCCATATAAAGGAGGCCGCCTTTGGCGTGGAGAATGTCTGCAATGTTGTGGATGTCCTGCTCGAACACACCCAGCGTATTGGGATTGGTCAGCATCAGGGCGGCGATATCGTCATTCATCTGCGCTTCAAGCGCTCCGATGTCGACCATGCCGCGCGAATCGGATTTCAGATTTTCGACCGCATAATTCACCATTGCGGCTGTCGCAGGATTTGTGCCGTGGGCGGAATCCGGGATAAGAATCTTCTTGCGAGCATTTCCCTTCGACTGGTGATGGGCACGAACCATCAACAGGCCTGTCATCTCGCCATGCGCGCCGGCGGCCGGCTGCATCGTGATCGCGTCCATACCGGTGATCTCGATCAGGCATTCGCTCAGCGTCTTGATGATGTGCAGTGCGCCCTGCGAGATTTTCTCCGGCTGGTAGGGATGTCCGTTGGCGATCCCCTCCACGCGCGCCACGGCCTCGTTCACCCGCGGGTTGTACTTCATTGTGCAGGAACCGAGAGGATACATGCCAAGGTCGATGGCATAATTCCAGGTAGACAGCCGAGTAAAGTGGCGAATGATTTCGATCTCGCTGACTTCGGGCATACTGCCCAGATCTTTTCTCTCGGAAGCGCCCAGCAGCTTCGAAGTGTCAACCTCCGGCACGTCCAGCGGCGGCAACTTCCACGCCGCCTTGCCCGCAGACGACTTCTCGAAAATCAACCCTTCGTTCTGGTTTACGTGGCGCGTGGCCTTGCGGGTCGTGTGCTTCATCGCGCCACCTCTTCCACTTCCTCTTTGGCTGATCGTACGGAGCGCTCACTTTCGGCTACTAGTCCGACCGCGGTATCGATTGCGCTGCGGGTGGTCAACTCGGTGCAACACCACAAAGCTGCATTCCCAAACTCAGGATAAAACTTCTTCAGCGGTAAACCGCCGACCATCTTGTGTCCCAAAAGACGGCTGTTGATGGCGGACGGATCTTCGCTGGTCTGAACGACGAATTCGTTGAAGCGCGGCGCGGCGCCAAACAAAACTTTCCCCTGTTTCGCGAATTGGCCGGCCGCGTAGGCGGTCTTGGCCAGATTCTGTTTCGCCAGTTCCTTCAAACCGACCTTGCCGTAAACCGTCATGAAAATGTTGACCATGAGCGCGACCAGAGCCTGGTTGGTGCAGATATTCGAGGTCGCCTTCTCGCGACGGATGTGCTGCTCGCGCGTCGCCAGCGTGAGGACGAATCCGCGCTTGCCTTGCTTGTCGACCGTCTGTCCGACCAGGCGGCCCGGCATCTGGCGCACGTATTTTTCGCGCGTGGCGATGACGCCGCAGTAAGGGCCGCCGAAACCCAGCGGCACGCCAAACGATTGCGCTTCCATCGCGATGACGTCAGCCTGCCGGGGTGGTTCGATAATTCCGAGCGAGACCGCTTCGGCAATCGAGACCACGAGCATCGCCCCGTGCTTATGGGCGATTTCACCGATCGTCGCGACATCTTCAATCGTGCCGAAAAAGTTAGGGGACTGGACCAGGATGCAGGCAGTTTCTGGAGTGATCGAACTTTCCAGCTCTTTCAAGTTCACCCGGCCATCGTCTCCAAAACCGGCAACGGACAAGGGCATCCCCTGATGCGTGGCATAGGTTGCGAGCACTTCGCGATACTCGGGGTGGAGGCTGCGAGCGATCACCACCGAGCGCCGGCCGGTCAGGCGGACGGCCATCATCACGGCCTCGGCAGCCGCGGTCGAGCCGTCATACATGGAAGCATTGGCGACTTCCATGCCGGTCAGTTCGCAGATCATGGTCTGGAATTCGAAGATCGATTGCAGCGTGCCTTGAGAAATCTCAGCCTGATAGGGAGTGTATGCGGTGAGAAATTCGCCGCGCGAAATCAGCGAGTCAATAATTACCGGGCGGTAGTGAAAGTACGCGCCCGCGCCCAGGAAGCTGGTGTAACCGTCGCCGTTCTCGCGCGAGCGTTGGCGAAAGAAGTCGACAATTTCCGACTCCGCCATCTGGCGCGGGATCTTGAGGTCGCGGGTCAGCCGGTACTCGGCGGGAATCGGCGCAAACAGGTCGTCGACCGAACGCAAGCCAATCGTCTTCAGCATCGCTTCGCGGTCGGCAGGAGATTTGGGTAAATAGCGCATAGGAAATTATATAGATGCGCCTGGAAGTCCCTCGGATTGCGGGCGCCATGCGGCGGTTTGATTCATGAGCAAAAAGCGCGCAGGAGTTTCGACTAGTGTCCTGCCTCTTCAGCGACGAACTTCTCATAGTCTCCGGCCGAGAGCAGGCCATCCAATTCGCTCGGATTCTTCAGCGTGAGTTTTATCATCCACGAGCCGTGCGGATCCTTGTTCACCTTTTCGGGCGAGGTAGCGAGTTCTCCGTTGACGTCGGTGACCGTCCCCGAGGCAGGAGCGAACAAGTCCGACACAGCTTTTACCGACTCGACCGTGCCAAAAGTCTTGCCGGCGGCCAATTCCGCGCCGACCTTGGGCACCTCAACAAACACGATGTCGCCCAACGATTGCTGGGCGTAATCGGTAATGCCGATTGTGGCAGAAGTACCGCTTGCCTGAATCCACTCGTGCTCCTTGGTGTATTTGCGATCTGTCGGATAGGCCATAAAAGCTTCGAGCTCCTAGCTGCTGGCTTCTAGCAAAATCCTCTGTGAACCTCTGCGTCCGGCCTGCCCCGAGCAATGTCGAGGGGTGTCTAAGAACTTTTCCTCGGGCGCTTATAAAACGGCGTAGGCACTACAACGGCCCCCACGCCCTGCCCGCGAATCTCGACTTTTAGCGCCGTGCCCAACGCGGCTAACTCCACCGGGACGTATGCCAGCGCGATGTTCTTTTTTAAGAACGGGGCGGGCGAGCCGCTCGTGACATATCCTATTTCACGGGCGCCAGCGTCAAGCACTTTGTATCCGTCGCGAGCGATGCCGCGCTCGGTCATCTCAAGTCCCACCAGGGTTCGCTTCACGCCCGCGGCTCGCGGCTTCTCCAGCGCCGCTCGTCCTACGAACTCCGCCTTCTCCATCTTGCAGAAGCGGTCGAGTCCGGCTTCCCAGACATTAATCGTATCCGAAATTTCGTGTCCGTACAGAGGGAGCTTGCCTTCCAGGCGTAGAGTGTTGCGCGCGCCCAGCCCGCAGGGCACGACGCCGAACTCTTTGCCCGCCGAAAGAATCTCATGCCACACACGGGCGCTGGTCGTCTCATCGGCGGGGATGTAGATCTCGAATCCGTCTTCCGCCGTATAGCCGGTGCGGCCCATCAGAATACTGTCCATGCCACAGAGCTTGCCGCGAGTCACCCAGTATAACTTCACCGCATTCAGGTGAGCGTCGGTGAGCTTCTGCAGGAGGTTCACTCCCTTCGGCCCCTGGATCGCAATTTGCGTAAAGTCGTCCGACAGATTCTCTACTGCGCAGTCGAACGGGCGCGTGTTGTCGTGCACCCAGTTGAAGTCTTTTTCGCGCGTGCCTGCGTTGATCACCAGCAGGTACTCGTCCGCGGCGAGGCGGTGGACGATCACGTCGTCCACAAATGTCCCCTCGGGATAAAGCAAGGCCGAATACTGCGCCTGGCCGATGGCCAGCCGTGAAGCGTCATTCATCGAGATGTGCTGCACGGCTGCCAGCGCCTGCGGGCCGGCCAGACGGATGTCCCCCATGTGGCTGACGTCGAAGATGCCCACGCCGGTGCGGACGGCCATGTGTTCGTTGATGATTCCGCAACCGATTGACGCGGGATACTCCACAGGCATGTCCCAGCCGTTGAACTCCACCATCTTCGCGCCCATCTGGCGATGGACCGCGTTCAGCGCAGTTCTGCGGATGGCGGGAGTGGCCTCGACAGAAGACAAGGTAAACCTCAATCGCGAGCAGGGGCTGGTCTGCTGGGATGGTGTGACTGATTACCGTAACACGCGGTTTTTCGGTGGGTCAAACGGGAAGCTCGTTAACCACAGAGGACACAGAGGCACACGGAGAAATTCACGGACTTCCTCCGTGTTCCCCTGTGACCTCTGTGTTTGAGAATTTGACTCTACCGCCCGAACTGCACCGTGAC
>Ga0075030_100000343_pt1 | contig 40111 bp, 36 predicted proteins | sample LitLauG_LLR_2012_FD_71393 | JGI IMG/M metagenome (GOLD analysis project Ga0075030, IMG submission 71393) | Freshwater sediment microbial communities from Pennsylvania, USA - Little Laurel Run_MetaG_LLR_2012 | ecosystem: Environmental > Aquatic > Freshwater > Creek > Sediment | place: USA... | reverse complement strand
CACCATCCGGACCGCGCGAGACCGCACCTCAGACGAGAACTTGTTCGAGGTCTTCTTCTTCGTTTCCATAGCCCCATCCTCTCAAGAGTTGGGGCCTCCGGCAAACCCGGGGCGGTTCACGGTGCAGATTAAGAGCAGGATCGCAGCAGCAAGGTTCAACCAACGCAGTCCAGCCGGGGACGTTGGCATTAGGCTATCGTTGAAGCATCCGCCCGTCGCCAAGCGACGTGCGAATTGACGATTTTACCGCCCGACGAGATCGGGCTCGCCGTACTCAGGCAAAGCTGATCGCCATCGATCCGAACCACACGCGGCTGGGTCTGGTCGATCCAATTCGGGAACAGAGAAATGAACATCGAGTGGGTGAGGTGCTGTTTTTCCTCATCGACGTGGAACGGGCCGGCGTAGGCAATATAACTGGTGGCCTCGTCCCTGAATTCGGCGTCGGACGCCTTGAACCAGTCGCCAGAGGCGAAGAGCTTGCGGTCCGGCTTGGATAGCTGTGCCGACATGAAGCCGTCGGGCGTGTACATGATGATCCCCTTCGGGGAGGTGCCCATAGGGAAAAACGACGGTGAACCGTCGACGGGTCGTTCCTCGTAGGACACGAGGCTCCAAGCCCCTATGAGCCGGTCACGCAGACTTTTGCTAACCATGGTAATTCTCCTCGCGCGCTGCGGCGCGCTACTGGTTCGAAAGCAGGTCGGTGTGGCCGCGCCGGAAGGAGCGGCGCCGGGTTCAGTTTCGTTGCATGTCGCCGTCGATTGGCATGATCTGGCCGGAGATCGACTTGGCGGCGTCGGAAGCAAGGAAGACGGCCAGCGCGGCGAGATCCTTCGGGTCCACCAGAAGCTTGAGCGACTGATTTGACATAGCCTGAGCCTTCACCGCGTCGAGCGATGCACCTGTGGCGTCCGCCCGGCCCTGGAAGACTTTCTGGATCCGCTCGCCATCGACGGCTCCGGGAAGGATGGCGTTGGCTCGGATGTTGTGGATTCCGAGCTCCATCGAGAGCGTCTTCATGAAGCCGATCAGGCCCCATTTGACCGTCGAATAGGGACTTCGATTGGGGTAGCCAAACCGCCCGGCGGCCGACGACATGATGATAATGACGCCATGGCCCGATGAGATCAGATGCGGGATCGCCGCTTTGGTGATCAGGAAAGTCCCGGTCAAATCAATCTTGAGGACGGCTTCCCACTGGTCGGGATCGACGTCCTGAACAGGTGCGGTCGGCCCGGCGATGCCCGCGTTGTTGACTAGGATATCGATGCCGCCGAGCTGCGATACCGCGTCCGCCATCATCGCTTCGATTTGCTTGCGGTCGCCGACATCGCACAGGCCGGTCTTCAGACCCGGCAGTTCACGCGCCGCTGCGTCGAGCGCGGCTCGGTTGATGTCGCATGTGAAGACGCTGTCACCGGCCGATAGGAAAGCCGCGGCGATCTCCTTGCCGATGCCAGAAGCACCCGCTGTAACCAATACCTTGCGCATGATGTCCTCTCCAAGGCCTGCCGAAACTGGAAGTATCCGGACCTAAGGGTCCATGAGATACCAACCTGATCAGAGGATATCGAGAGGGCAGGCAATCTGCCCCGGCCGAACTGGCCGTTGGTCATCAATAGCGTTAATCTGGTCGGCAAAGAAGACGCTTTAGTCATACACCGATCGGAGGACCGGCCTATTCGACGACCCCCTGCGCACCGGCCATACGCGTTTAAGTTTGCTGCGCAGGGAATAGTATCGGCGCTCGCAAAGACCCGGGACGTTGCCGAACGGGACAATATTTTCCTCGCGCGGATCGAGGGCCTCGCATACCAGAACGCTGGCATCCATGGCACGCCCAGGGTGACGCACCTGATTGCTGCCGATGCGGATCGCGTCCACGCGACGGAAACGCCGGCATAGGGAAGTGGCCATAGCTGCCAAGGGCGGCGACAGGCCCATTATTTCGGCCTTCGCGTTAAGTGTAGCTCATCTTCTTCGAGGAACCCTTCACGATTCCATTGCGCGGATGGACTCTCTGCGAGCGAATGCCTTCGATGTTCTTGCCGCCTCCGCCCGTCGAGCCGTCGCGAATCAAACGCAAGCAGCTCAGCGAGGAGTATTTTTGGCGGCGGCATCTCACCGCACCGCATCCCGCAAGAACTTGAGACGAGGTGAGGCAATCAAGACAAGCGCACTGGCCAAGACTGTCTTGACAAGCGTCGACCAGACAAAGGGCATGACTCCAAGGAGCCATGCCTTTTCCGAGCCAATGGAGACGGCCAGCCAACTGAATCCAAGAGCGAAAATAAGCATATGACCGAGCGTCATTGCTCCGAGCAGCCGAGGCAATGAGCGATCCCAACCGCGCTCAACCAGCCAGCCTACAAGTCCCGCGGCAACCAGAAACCCGGCGAGATACCCACCGGTAGGCCCAACCATGTAACTGGGGCCAGCCCCGAGGCCGGCAAAAACAGGCAAGCCGCTCAGGCCTTCGGCGAGATAAAGCGCAAGCGTCGCGCCCGCAAGTCGAGCGCCGAAGGCCGCGCCAATGAGCAATACGACCATCGACTGCAAGGTCATGGGAATGGGATAAAATGGCACCTGGATCTTCGCTGACACCGTCAACGCAACGGTCCCACCGACGGCCAATACTGTAAACAAGACGAGCCTTTTACTGACCAGTTGCCGCCAAACGTTTGCGGCCAATAGCGGGTTCAAATTGTCGTTCATGTTCGCTCCTTTGTACTTGACTGGGCCGGTCACTCTTTACCAGACATGGGGCACTTATCCCGCCCTGAGTCATTTGAGACGATGTATTTGCTGCCCTTATTGGGCGTCAAGGCGGGTCCTTTTTTAGAACGGTCGCCAGTACCGCCTGGGCGGCGTCCTCAATGGGAGGCCTGATCCTCGCCGCGTGTCGGCTCGACCAGTAAGTTTCCGGACGGCATTGCAGCAGGACGATGCATTTCGCTGGAGGCAATTCCCGATCAACCGCGAACTCCACGTCGACGGGGCGCTGGTGTTTTCGCTCAAGAGCCTTTCCGAGACGCGCCAACTCCATGATTTCGTCATCTTGCAGGCAGAGTTGTCTTCGGCGTGCCTCATCGACGGGGGTCGCTGCGGCGCCCGTAAGATATTCGACTTGCTTTTCGCCGACGACGCGATCGAGTATTGCTCCGCCGACCTTTGCGACGACATACCGGTCTGGCGTCACTTCGCCGCCCACGACAGATAGTCCGAGTCCGTAGGCCGCCTCAATTACGATGCGCGAACGGTCTCCGGTTAGCGGACTGAGCGTAAACATGACGCCAGCGGCGCGGGCCTGAACGGTCTTTTGCACAACCACCGCCATTTCGACTTCGATCGGCGAAATGCCGTTCTTCCACGCATAGGCCATGCTGCGGCCAGTGAAGGCGCTGGCCCAGCATCTGCGGACATATCGCTCGACTTCGCTGGAGCCGACGATCCCGACGAAGGTGTCGTATTCGCCAGCGAAGCTCGCGCCTGCGGCATCCTCGGCGGTCGCGCTCGACCGGACCGCTACGGAGAGATCTTGGACCCCGACTTCGTCGCAAAGACGCGCATAGGAGTCACGGACTTCGCGTTGGACATCAGCGGGAAACGCCCCCGCCTCAAACCATTCGCCGATCACATGCTCGGCTTTGCTGAGCTCCCCGATCGAGGCTCGATCGACGTTTTCGAGCAGCTGGGCGATTTTGTCGCGCAGTCCCGCGGCGTCCAGATACTGGTGGTAAGCCTTCGTCGAAACCGTGAAGCCGGGCGAAACCGGCATGCCGGCTTGCGTCATCGAAGCCAGGCCTTGTGCTTTCCCGCCCACCAGCCTCAAGTTGAGACTGGCGGGCTCGTCAAATCGAATCGTCAACATGGCGCTTCCTCGTTTGCTACAGCACGACAACAGTGCCAGTCCGCCCGTCGATTCGCACGCGCTGCCCGGTCTTCAACCGCGACGATGCGAAACCCGTGCTTACGACTGCGGGCATCCCATATTCACGACAGACAATGGCGGCATGGCTCATCATCCCGCCGATATCGGTCACAACGCCTGAGACAACGGAGAACGCCGACGCCCAAGATGGCGCGGTAATCGAAGCGACGAGGATCTCCCCCGGCAACAACTGACTTAGTTCGTCTTCGTGCCGGATGACGCGCACCGGGCCCTCAACGGTCCCGGGCGAGGCCGGGATGCCATTGAATTTCAGCCCATTCGACTCCGCCTGCCCAAGCCAGTCGGCGACTCGCTCTGTGGTGACGCCATAGTTCATCACGGCGAAGGGATCGGTCACTTCCTTCGGCGGAACGCCGTGGGCCGGGGCCGGCGAAACGCTGCGCAGCGCCGTCATTATCCCGCGACGTTTTTCAATTTCGATTTGCCAGTGCTGAACGCCACGCGCAGGCACGCCGATCGCCCACGACTCGATCACGTCGAATAGGACCTGATCCAGTTCGAACCGGTTGAGATGATAGAGATCGTCGGACTTCTTAAAGAAGCCGGCCTGCACCAGCACGTTCGAAAGTTCTCGCACTTTTCTCCAGAACACCGAATGCGTCCAGTGTTCGACATAGATGTTGTGCTCCTCGATATAGGGGAACACCGCTCGCGACAGGCCGAGCGCTTCGTCAAATCGCTTCGCTTCGTCTGGATTGAGCAAAGCGCGATATTCGCTGGCGATCTCGTCCTGATCGGCCCGAAGTTGCGTCACAGGGCGGTCGATTTGCTCGCCCGCCAGCAGGCGCCGAACGTATCGCGCGATTCCTTGAAGCGGAATCGCGAGGTTTTCGTTCCACGTTTCCTGATCATGCAGAAAGCCATATTCGGCGAAATAGTTGAACCATGGCTCACGGGTCGTTTCGAAGTCCGCGGCCCAGCTCTTGCCAGCGTCGGATTGACCCAAACGCGCGAGGATAGTCTGTGGATCGCCCTCGCCGCAAAGCGCGTCGCCAAGTTTCGTTTCGACCGCCAGTCTCGCCAACCTTCGCAATTCTTCGTCTGGGCGGAACATGATGCCTTCGATTCCGGCGACCATGCGAGCGATTGTTTGATCCTCGATTTCTGGGAAGCATTCTTTGCAAAGCTGGAAGAACACCATATAGGCGCCGTAGCCGAGCCCGAGCATCTCGAAATGATACTGCCAGACAAGGAAAAATTCGTTGACCAAGCGGTGATAATTTTCGACCAGATCCCACGAATTTGAGCGGCCCTTGCCCTCCGTGACAACTTCGATCGGTTCGAACTCTTCTAATTTGTTGAACTGAAGGCTTTTCATCACCTCAAGCGAGGCGTGCATTTTCTTCTTCCAGTTCGCATATAGGCCGCCCCAGTTCTTGAAGTAGTGCCCCGCGCGCTCTTCGAAAAGCTTCGCTCTCCTGCCGATTTCCGTAGGGTCGGTGACAGGCAGCGGACAGATATAGACAAAGCCGTTAACGACGCGGACGTCGAGACCCAGCGACGTCGGCAGCGCGATCGAACGCGTGCTGTTGACCCCGACGCCATAATAGACCGCCTCGGCGCCGATGCTGTCGAACGGGTGAACCGCGCGCGACCAATGCATCGAATCGGCGAACCAGAATTTTTTGTCCTCGCTCTCCCGCCCTTCGGACTGCGACACCAGAAAATAGGGATACATGCGCTCCCAACCTTCCGCGCCCTTCGGGGGTTTCGACTCGTGGAAAAACTCAAATCTATTGATTGGCTTGTTCATGTTCGTTTCCTCCTGGGTTCAAAGTTCTCGAATGGCGCGCAGCAGAGCGCCGACGTCTTCGACACACACGTCGGGTTGATGGCCCGCTGGCAATGAGGGTAAGTCGTCGATCGTAGTGCCGCCGCTCAGCACCAGGACGCCGAAGGCGCCCATCTCGCGGGCCATTTTGACTTCGATCGACGCCATATCGCCGACGACTACTAGATCTCGGCCGGTCCGACCCAACCGCTCGCAAAGGACTTGGGCAATAGCTGGAGACGGTTTGCCACAAACGGTCGGCTTGACCCCTGTAATGCCCTCGATGGCGCGGGCGATTGCCGTCGAACTTGAAACGGCCTTTCTGAAACCACCATGAAACCACGGCGTGTCCACGGTGACATAGAAGGCGGCTTTCAGATCGGCGATCGCGAGGCACGCGGAGTTAATGTCGCGCGCCGAATAGTGGTCGGCAGCGCCGACAACTACCGCGACCGGCGGCCGCCGATCTTCGTTCGCCAAGGGTGCTCCCTCGGCGCGCAACGCTTCGATCAATCCGTCGTCGCCAATGGCGATGACGGGGCCGTCCAAATGACGAGTTCCGATATAGGCTGCGGCGGCAGTCGCCGCAGTCATCATCTCCTGATCTTCAATGTCGAAGCCGATCGAGCGAAGGTGAGCCGCGTAGTGCGCTGCTGTCCGCTGCGAGGCATTCGTGCAGACCACGATGTCCTTTCCATTGTCCTTGAGCCAACGGACGAGTTCCACGCCGCCCGCTATGGGCACCCCGCCCGCCCCGCCGGCTGAAGTCGTACGAACGATGCAGCCGTCGACGTCGAGGACCCATCCTCCCGCTCTCGCAACCTTTCCGAGAATCGTCTTGTCGATGGACGGCATGGAAATCGTCTCAACCATGAGCCCCGCCCCCCGACCTTTCGCCTGCGACGGACACGACGCCTGCGGTCCCCCGAATGCTGAGCGAATAGGGCGCCTTGCCGTCGCTCAACGATTCCAGAAGCGCGTTCAGGGCGCCTCCGCTCGCCTGGCGACGCTTGGCCATCGCGTCGACTTGCTCGGCCGGCATCGTGGCGCGCAGGAGCAGGTCCTCATCGGACAAAGTGGCGCCGATTTTCGCCCGCACCTCGTCAAGCGTGGGCTCGTCGCGGCCGTTGCGAACCTGTTTCCCGCGTGGAGTTTGAAGCGCCCGATCCAGCAGGCTCTGATCGACCATACCGGGCATCGGGCCAAATTCGCCCAATAGCAGATCGACAACTTCGTCAGTGATGCGGCTGTAACGATCGCCAGTGATCAAATTGATGCTGGCTTGCGTGACGATATATTGCGCGAAAGGCGTGACGACGATCGGCCAGCCCAGATCTTCTCGGACTCGCACCGCCTCTTCTACAACCCTGGGCAAAAGGTCGGCCCGACCCATCTCGTTGAGCTGCCGGCGCGTCGTGGCTAGCACCCCGCCTGGCAGCGTATGGGCATAGTAGGCCTCGTCGTATTCAACCGGCGCGCCGCTTGCCAGATTAAACAGCGTCGCCTCCCGCGTTAGGCACGCGGACGCCGCCTCCATCGCGGAGATATCGACATCAACATCATGCCCGCGCGCATTGAGATTGCGGACAAGCTGCAAAGCGTTGGAATGGGAGCTGCCGTTTGCGACGGGCGGAAGGGCGCAATGAAGTTTCGTTATCCCTAGATCCGCGGCCTTCAGCAGTGTGATCGGCGCGACGCCGGTATTGCAGTGCGTGTGAATTTCATCAATTTTGAGTCTCTTGAGCCGACTCCGCAGTGTGGTCAGCAACGCCTCCAAGCGCTCGGGCGTCAAAAGTCCCGATGGATCCTTGAGGTAGATTGAGTCGATATCCCTGCAGTCGTCGAGCTCGGCGATCTTGTCGGCAAAGAACTCATTCGTGTGGACAGGGCTCAGCGTGTAGCAGATACCGGCGACTACCTCATCGAACCCAACCTGCTTTGCAAGACTCGCGTTTTCTTTGGTTGAAAGCATGTCCAGCATGGGGTCCACCACCCACATCCGGGTGACGCCATGTTTGCGCAAGAGACTGTAGGCAAGACGCAGCACCGATTTTGGCGTTTGCGAAAACGAAATGAAGCGGCGGCCAGTGGTCAAAAAGCCCAACTTGGCGTTGGGCGCCAGACGACGCGCCAAATCGAGACGGGACCAGGGATCCTCCCGATGATACCTGACGGCGACCGCCATGATCGTGCTGCTCAATAGCTCTACAGCTTCGTAACCGCAGCGATCCAAAATGGGGCTCATTTTCTCGATGGTGCGCGTTGTCACGCCGACCGCGCCCCAGATGCTCTGATTTCCGTCGCGCAATGAGACGTCGATGAGTTTCACGTCGGTCATGGAAGCGCTCCTCTCGCGAACTGCTCTTCGAGCCACTGCGTCGTCACCGAATTTTCAATGACGGCCTGAGTGGCCAGCAGTTGCTTGAGCAAGGTCGCGTTGGTTATCGGTCCCGCAACTTCCAGCCTGTCGACGGCCTGGCCGGCGCGAAGCAAAGCCGTCTCGCGGTTCTGGCCAAAGGCGATGATCTTGGCCATTAGCGCGTCATAGTAGGGCGGGAAGAGGTAGCCCTCGTACATATGACTGTCCCAGCGTACGCCGCCTATAGGAGACGGGCGCCATTTCGTGAGCCGACCGGGCGAGGGCTTCAGACCATTGGCGGGGTTCTGGGCTGTGAGGCGTAGTTCGACGGCATGGCCTTCGAGTCGAATATCGGACTGAGCCAGACGTAGCGGTTCGCCAAAGGCGACGAGTATCTGCTCCCGGACCAGGTCGACGCCTGTGACGGCCTCGGTGACTGGATGCTCAACCTGCACCCGAGGATTTACCTCAAGAAACCATATGTCTCGCTTGGCGACGTCGTAGAGAAACTCGACCGTTCCGAGCCCCTGATATTTCAGGCCATTTGCGATCCGCAGCGCGTAGGAATGCAGCTTCTCCCGATCAGCCGCGTTCAGCGAACTGGACGGCGCCTCTTCCAATATCTTCTGATATCGAAACTGCAATGAGCACTCGCGTTCACCAAGTTGGAGGCAGCCCCCATGGCGATCGCCGAGAATTTGCACCTCGATGTGTTTCGCTGCGCGGACGAACCGCTCAAGAAACACGGTTCCATCGCCAAACGAAGAAGCCGCTTCGGAGGATGCGACAGACCACGCTTCGTTAAGATCATCCGCGCGCTCGACAAGCTTCATGCCGCGCCCGCCGCCGCCAAACGCCGCCTTGACGAGCAGCGGGTAACCCACTTCGATCGCCAGCGCTTTCGCCTCGTCGAGGGTCTTGGTTGGCCCGCCGGGCGAAACAGGCACGCCGACGGACTGTGCGAACGCGCGGGCGCTTAGCTTATCGCCCAACGTTTCGAGCTGCTCGGGCGTCGCCCCTATAAAGATGAGGCCGTTCTCTTCGCATAGGCGCGCGAAGTCCGCTCGCTCAGACAGGAAACCGTAGCCGGGATGAACGGCGGCGCATCCGGTCGACATGGCGGCGTGGACGATTGCCGGTTGGTTTAAATAGCTCTCCGTCGAGCGGGCGCCGCCCAAGGTCACCGCGCGCGTCGCACGCATTGCCCCCAATGTTTGCTTGTCGGCAGCCGAGACGCCGAGAACGGTTTCGATGCCGAGTCGCTGACAGGCGTCGATCACGCGAACAGCGATCTCGCCTCGATTGGCGACGAATATGCGCCTCGCGCTCATAAGGGTTCGACCGGCTGGATTGTAAATAGCGCCTGACCATGCTCGACGAGGTCGCCGTCGCTGGCGTGAACCGCAATCACGATGCCGGCGACGCCGGCCACGACTGAGTTCATCAGTTTCATCACCTCAATGATGCAGACGACGGTATCCGCCTCGACGCGATCTCCAAGTCTGACAAAAGGGGGCTCTCCTGGCTTCGGGGTCGCATAGAAACTTCCAAGCAACGGTGCGTGCACTGTCGATGAGGGTCCTCGCGGGATTGATTCAGACTCGGAGGCCCGCGGCGCGGGAGCGCTTGGCTTCGGCGCCGTTGTTCGCGCGACAATCGTTGGGGCCGGAGGCGGCGTCGGCGCCGCGGTGGCCGCCGCCTCGCCGCCGCTGCTCTCGGCAGGTAGCTCTCCGCGACGCACCACCAGCGATACGTCGCCCTTGGTATAGCGGAACTCCGAAAAGTCAGCCTCTTTGAGTAGGCGAACGACGGCCGCAAGCTCCTCGAGATCGATATTCAATGCGCTCACCCCGATTTCCGCGCCACGAGACGAGCCAGGCGAACGAGCCCCTCCCTTTGCGACATGACCTATTGGTCTGTCGATTTCACTACGGCGTCGTCGGGGATCAGTCTCCTATCTAAAGATAGTCAGCTATTGGCCGATATTCGCGAGAGCAACGTGCAATTTGCGCTGGCGAACTGCCTCGATCGTGCTGAGCATATCGCAGCGAACCTGAACGCATTGTGTTTGATAAAAGAGTAAGGCAGGTTCAAATAGCGCTCGGCATTCACGACAATTCGAAGGCGCTCCAATCGCCCGATCAGAGCATGCCGAACTGCCGTGCGCGCCGGACCGCGGTCGATCGGCGACGCACGTCCATTTTGAGGAACACCTGCTGCATGTACCACTTGACGGTGCCTTCGGTCATGCCAAGCGTCCGCGCGATCTCCTTGTTGCTCTTCTCCCAAGCGACCAGCCGCAACACGTCGCGTTCACGCTCGTTGAGGCTGTCCGGCGGCGCATGTTCGGAGTCCTGCTTGGGCTGCGGGGACGCGGGAACTTCGAGGGTAGTTTCATATGCTGGCTCGCCAGCGAACGCCTTGATAAGTTCGCTCCCGAATTCGCCTACACGGCCGACGCCCTCCTTCCCATCCGCGAACAGTTTGCGGAGCATGAGCAACACCGGCTCACGGCTGTCAACGAAGCTACGGACATAACGCGGCTTTGCCGCCTTCTGGACAGCGATCCTCATCTTTCTGAGCGCCTCACCCTCTTCCCCCGCTGCTGCAAGGCAAAGCGCCAGCGCGATCAGGAACCTGACCTCACTGCGGACGGCGCCGCGATCAGCCGCGAAGCTCACCCATTTCCTCAGAACCGCGATCGCGTCCTTTGGTTTGCCCAACTGACAGCACGCAATTTGCCAGCTGAGCACAAACTGCTCGTCGTAGCTCATCGAATGTTGGCCCGGCGCGAGGCGTCGCTTCTCGGCTTGCGCAGCCGCGCGATCCAACGTCCTTTGCAAGGCCGACAGGTCGCCGGACATCGCGGCGAGACGGGTCGACTCATAATCCAGGCGCTGCGCCAAGCGCGCGAAGCCATGAAATTCCGCCGTTGCTCTCCCCTCGGAAATGACCCTGGCCGCCTCGTCCAATTTGCCGTCTCTTTGGAGCAGTCTGGCGCGCGTGACATAATAGGCCGCCAGGTGATCGACAAACCCCTGCTTATCGGCATGCTTTTGAAATCGATCCACCAAGGCCTCAGCCGCTTCGATCTCATTCTTTTCGTATTTGATTTCCGCCAGCAGCATTGCCGGCATCGCCTGAAGCGGCGTGCACGGCCCGTCAACATATTCCGCAGTTTCGATGGCGGAAAGCAGAACGCTTTCCGCCAGATCGGTGTCGCCTCGCAAATGGTACGTTGGCGCCAATATTGACTCATGCCACACCAGCACGAATTTGCTGCCAGACTTCCTAAAGAATTCGCGGGCCCAGCGATCCATCTTGTCGACATTGTCGAGCTTGAACATTTCCCGCCGAGCATAAATCAGGCAGTTTTCCAGAGTGCCTCGCAGATATGGGTCTTCGGACGGAAAATCGTGCAGGAGTTCGAGAACATACCTCTCCACCGTCAGCATGTCGTCGCTGAAGAGCGCAAGCATCATCTTCCGGTGCAAGACGATGCGCGAGACAGAGTCGATGTAATCCGAGTTGATCCCCTCCGATTTCCAACTAGTCAGTTTGCGCTCAATGTCCTTTATGATCTTCAGCGCGTCATCGAACCGCCATTCGAGAATGATGGACCACGCAATTTCCAATTGAAGACGCGGGAAGCCCGACCTGACCTCGGGAGGAATCGCGTTGGACCACTTGATGAGCGTCGAAAGTTTGCCGCCGTAGAAGAGATCGTTGCAGGCGGAATCCAGTACCCTGGCGGCGGCGAACCAGTCTTCCGCTTTTATCGCATGAGAAAATGCTAGATCGACATGCTTATGAACGGCGAACCATTCGCTGGCTTTTTTGTGCAGCGCTTGAATCGATTCCGGGCTTCGCTTCCGCAGCATGCGTTGTAGAAGCTCTGAGAACAGATGATGATATCGAAACCAATTTTGCTCCTCGTCGAGCGAGAAAATAAAGAGGCTTTGTGCGGATAAGTCTCTTATTTGATAGGCGGAGTCTCGGTTTCCAACGATAAAGTCGCACAATTCTTCGCTGAAAATTTCCAAGATCGACGTTTTGAGAAGGAACTCGACCGTCGCATCGGGAAGACGCCCGATCACATCGTCCAATAGATATTCCGCGACGGCTTTGTTTTCGCCTGTGAAGCGATCTAGGAAAGGCCCCACCCCATCGTGCTGCGACATCGAAATGGTCGCCAGTTGTATTCCGGCGGCCCAGCCTTCCGTCGCCGCGAGTAATTGATTAACCGCGTCATCCGACAAGGGTTGTCGCCCTGAAAGCTTAATGAAATCGCTGATATCGTCCGCGTTGAATTTGAGCTGCTCGACGTCAAGTTCCTCAACCTCGCCGAGCATGCGCAGTCGAGCCAATGAGAATGGCGATGATTGGCGGCTTGCGACCACAAGGTGCAAGTTGCCCGGGGCGTCACACAAAACGGTTTCGAGCGCTTTCTTCGCGCGTGCGTCCGCTAACAGATGCATGTCGTCGACGAACAAAAAGATCTGCCGGCTGGTCTCAAACAGTTCGTTCACGAAAGCGGACGTCACGCGCTCAATTGAGGGATCTCTCGACGAGTTGAGGAAGGTAAGAAACTCCAATCCGAATTCTGGAGCCAGCTCCCGGATTGACGAGACCATGTAGAAAAATAGCGTCCGAATATCGTCAATTGAGCGATCGAGGCTTAGCCATCCGACGAGTTTATGCTCGGCCGCCAGAGTCGAATACCACCGGTGCAGCTGGCTTGATTTTCCATAGCCCGCCGGCGCTTTGACAAATACAAGTCGCCGGTTGGGAATGCGGCTTGCGACGGAATCGAGTTGCTCCCTTGCGATGAGCCCGGCGACGCGGTTGGGCGGACGAAGTCGGGTCTTGGTGAGGTTCATCGCGAGTTGCACGTGTCTAGTCCGATATACGTCGCGGATGTCTTTCCTTGTTACCTTATGCTGTGCCGGCGCGTTGTGAAACCGGGATGATGTCCGTCAGGGATGTGAATTGAAGACGCGCTACGGTTTCCCCGCGCCGTTGGGCGTTCGCCCGGATATCGTACTCGCCGAGCTCCATCGCGAGTGTCTTCATGAATCCAATCGGTCCCCATTTTGTAGTCGAGTAGGGGCTTCGATTGAGATACCCGAAGCGGCCGGCGGCGGAAGACATGAGAATGATGACGCCCTTGCCAGAGGCAATGAGGTGGGGAATGGCGTTTCGCGTCACGTTGAAAGTGCCGGTGAGGTCCACCTGCAGGGCATGCTCCCACTGATCGGGGTCGACATCCCTAATGGGCGCAGTGGGGTCGGAGATGCCGGCATTGTTGACGAGCACATCGACCCCGCCGAGCCGGTCAGCCGCATCAGCAACCATTCTCTCGATCTCGCTCCGGTCGCCTATGTTGCAGACGCCGGTTTCTAGGCCCTTCAACTCCGCTGCCGCCGCGCTCAGGCGTCGGCGTTGATGTCGCATGCATAGACGTGAGTTCCAGCCGTTAGGAAGGCGGCGGCGATGGCCTTGCCGATGCCGGAAGCTCCGGCTGTGACGAGAACCTTGCGTGATATGGCAACCTCCAAAATCCGGCGCCATTTCCGTGGTTCCTCGCCGGGTCGAATCTCATTTCGACTCCGGCAAGCAGCCATTTAGACGATCGGCATTTCCTGCACCTGAGCCGGCACAATCAATTCAGCCTGCGTCACCCGGAGGACGGCCGCGACGGAAACGCCGGGGGCGAGTTCGCGAAGCACCAGGCCATCGCTCGTCGGCTCGATGACGGCCAGTTCCGTCACGACCAGGCTGACGGGGCGCGTCGATGTCAGAGGCAGAGAACATTGGCGAACGATCTTGGATTCGCCCTTGACCGTATGGGTCATCGCGACGATGACCCGCTTGGCTCCACTGACAAGGTCCATCGCTCCGCCCATGCCCGGCACCATCTTGCCTGGGACCATCCAGTTCGCCAGCCGCCCGGCCTCATCCACCTGAAGCCCGCCCAATACGGTGAGATCCAGATGGCCGCCGCGAATGAGTCCAAAGGACATCGCGCTGTCGAAGGTCGCCGCTCCCGGCAAGGCGCCAATTGGACTGCCGCCGGCGTCGGTGAGATCTTCGACCTCAAGACCTTCTTCGGGCAGCGCGAGCATTCCCACGATGCCGTTTTCAGACTGGAAGAACACCTCGATATCTCTAGGCAGGAAGGCGGCGACCAGAGTTGGCAGGCCAATCCCCAGATTGACGAGACTTCCGGCCTTCAGCTCGAGGGCGACGCGTTTGGCGATCAGCGTTTTGTCATCCATTGCGCCGCTCCCGAGCGATGAGACATTTGACGAGCACAGCGGGCGTCATCACGGCGTCGGGCGGGATCACACCAACCGGCACGATGCTTTGCGCCTCCGCCACGACGACGTTTCCGGCCATCGCCATCACGGGATTGAAGTTGCGCGCGGTGAGAACGTAGGCGAGATTGCCGAGATAGTCAGCCTGTTTCGCGTAGATAAAGGCGAAGTCCGCCATTAGTGGTTTTTCGAGCAAAAAGAGGCGCCCATCGACTTCGATTGTTCGCTTGCCGTCTTCGACTACCGTGCCCAGGCCCGTGGACGTGAGAATACCCCCGAGGCCATATCCGCCAGCGCGAATGCGCTCGATCAACGTGCTCTGGGGAACCAGCTCAACGTCGATTTCGCCCGCGAGCATCTGCCGTTGGGTAACCGGATTGGTGCCGATATGACTGGCGATGACCTTTCGAACCAGGCGAGCGTCGATCAGCCTGCCGATGCCGACGCCTGGGCGCGCGGTATCGTTGGCGATTATGGTGAGGCCCTTCTTGCCCTGCCGTATGGTTTCGTCGATCAGGCGCGGCGGTGTGCCCACGCCCATGAAACCGCCGATCATCACGCTCGCCCCGTCGGGAACTTGCTCGACCGCTTCAGCAAGGCTAACTGTTTTTCTCAATACGATCTCCGTTGGCCACTCTCGACGGTTACCCCGATCAAGCCGTCGCTCTCATCGGAAGGCCGAGGATTTCGCGAGCCTCCGTTGGCGACGCAGGCTCAAGGTTCATCTCTCTTACCATCCTCACCGTTCTCTCGATGAGCATCTCGTTCGTCGCCAACACGCCGCGGCTATAGTAATTGTTGTCCTCAAGGCCGGCGCGCACATGTCCGCCGAGAAGCAAGCTGTGTGCCGTCGCCGGCAACTGGGCCGGTCCAATCGCCGAGACGCAGAAGATGGATTGCGGCGGCAAAAGCCCAACCATGGTGGCGAGGATGTCATGGGTGTAAGGCATGCCGCCCTGAAAATTGCGGTCAGTGCCGAGCACGATGTTGATGTAGTAAGGGGGCCTGTCGTATCCTTTCTGGATCAACCGCGTCACATCCTGCAGGATGTGGGCGGGATTGAAGACCTCCCATTCGGGCTTGATTCCGCGTTCCTGGCAGCGCTTCGCCATCGCGTCGCAGCGCGACGCCGGCGTGATGATGAGGATCTCCTTGCCGCCAAAATTGTCGACGGCGGTGAAGCCGTCGAAGGTCGCCATCTCCGCGCCCGCGTCGAACCCCTTCATGCGCTCGTCGAAGTTGCTCTCGAACATCCCGTCCGGTCGCGGCGTCAGCATATCTCCGCTGGAGCCGCCGCCGGTCGAGTTGTTGATGACGATGTCGCAACGCTCGCGGAGCAGGCCGTTGATCTCGCGGTAGATATCGGCGTTGCACGTCGCCAGATCGTCGGGCCGGCGCGCATGCAGCGCGGCGATCGCAGCGCCGGCCTTGAACGAGCAGTAAACCGATTCAGCAATCTCTTTCGGCTGCGTCGGCAAGTTTGGATTTGCCTGTTTGGAAGCCATGCCGCCGGTCGGCGCCACCGTGACGATCACTTTGCTTCTGGCCATATTGGATCTCCTGGATGCGTTTGCGTTTTGCGGTAATTTTGGAGTCGCGTGGGTCAGGCGGCGCTTCTTCGGGGCGCCATGAATGTGTGAGTGACGGTCTGCACAATTTGGTCGTCTTGATTGAACATGCGGTCGCGCACGGTCACGAGACCCTTGTCGGGGCGCGACCGCGAAAGCCGCGTCGCGATCACTTCGGTTTCGACGCTGAGCGCGTCTCCGGGGCGCACCGGGCGCGACCACGCGATGCTTTCCACACCGAGGCCCTGACCACCGCCGGCGATCGGATGCACATTCTCGAGGAACAGACTCATGCCGGTCGCCGCGACATGCCAACCGCTGGCAACGAGCGCGCCGAAATGGCTTTGCGCTGCCGCCGCTTCGCTGAGGTGTTGCGGCTGCGGATCGAATTCTCGCGCGAAGGCGATGATCCGTTCTTTTTCGATGCGCGCAGATTTGGATCGAAACGTCTGTCCGACGACGAAATCTTCGAAAAAGCGGCCTTCACCCAATACAACCTCCCCAAACTCAAATGCGTTAAACCGACTGGATCTGGGAGACGTCGCCGCCGCCCCGCAATTTCAGTGAGCGCCTTTGGCCGGATCCGTCCCCACGCGCATCATGTCGGCGGGTAGCGCCACCAATGCCAACACGGCGCCGATGCAGAGCAGCAGGGTCATGAAGTACAAGCCGACGTTGAGGCTGCCGGTATAAGTCTTCACTGCGCCAAGCAGGGTCGGGCTGAGCCAGCCGCCGAACGCGCCGATCGCACTGACGAGAGCAATGCCGGCCGGCCGGGCGTTGCCGGTCAGGTAGGTCGGCGGCACCGCCCAGAAGGCCGAGGCCGAGCCGAGAATGCCGAAGGCGGCGACACACAACAAGACCATCGACAAGGCGAAAGACGACGCGACGAACGTTGTTGTCGATAGCGCAAGCCCCCCTATGACGGTCGGGACGACGATATGCAGACGTCGTTCCTGCTGCGCGTCGGAGCTGCGCCCGATCAGCAGCATGCCCAGAGCCCCAAACGCGTAGGGTATAAGCGTCAGCCAGCCCAGGATGGTCAGATCGGTAACGCCCAATGACTTGACGATGGTCGGCAGCCAGAAGCTGAAGGTATAGACGCCGCAAAAATTGGTGAAAAAGATTAGCCCTAGGATGTAGACGCGCGGATTCGCGAAGGCCTCGGAAAAGCCGCTGTGGCCCACCGATACTGGCCCATCGGCCGCAAGGGCTACGGTCACGATGCGCTTTTCCTCGCCGCTCAGCCACTTTGCATCGCCAGGGCCGTTAGCCGCGACGATGAACCAAACCACGCCGTAAACGATCGACGGCAACCCTTCGAGTAGGAACAGCCACTGCCAGCCGCCAAGTCCGCCGACGCCATCCAAATGCGACATGATGAAACCGGACAGCGGACCGCCGATCACGCCGGCGACCGGCAGCGAAAACAGGAACAGGCCCGTCGCCTTGCCGCGCCTTGCGCTGGGAAACCAGTAGGTGAGATAGAGGAGGATGCCGGGAAACATTCCGGCCTCGAACGCGCCCAACAGGAAACGCAGCGCGTAGAACTGCACCGGCGTCTGCACAAACATCATTGCGGCCGAGGCTGCTCCCCACAGCACCATGATGCGCATGATCGTCATCCGCGCGCCGACGCGCTCGAACAGCATATTGCTCGGCACTTCCAGCAGCAGATAGCTCAGAAAGAACAGGCCGGCGCCAAAACCATAGACCGCATCGGAGAAATTGAGCGCGGTCTTCATCTGCAATTGGGCGTAGCCGACGTTAATGCGGTCGAGATAGGCCAGCAAATACGCGAAGAAGATCAGCGGCATCAGCCGCCAGACGATCCGCGAAAAGACGTTGTCTTCCTCGGTTTGACTGAACGGCGCGGCAATATTCTCGCTGACACTAGGGGCCAGAGTCATCATGTGGTTTCCTACCTCATTAGACGTGTTTTACTTGTTTCAGTTGGTTCGTCAGCGCACCGAAATCCTGATCTCTCCAAGGCCGTCGATCCCGCCGGTCATCACGTCGCCGCGCACGACCGGGCCGACGCCCTCTGGCGTGCCAGTCATGATCACATCGCCGGGGGCCAGCGTCATCGATTGCGAGATGAAAGAGATGATCTCGGGCACACCCCAAATCAGCTTGGAAATGTCCGAATCCTGTTTCACCGCGCCATTCACCGCCAACCAGAGGCGGCCCTTGGCGGGATCGCCGACCTCTTTACGGGTGTGGAGCGGCGCAATGGGAGCGGAGAGATCAAACCCCTTGCCCCAGTCCCACGGGCGCCCTTGCTCGCGCGCGGCGAGTTGCAGATCGCGACGGGTCAGATCAATGCCGACACTGTAGCCGTAGACATGGTCGAGCGCTTGGCTGATCGGAATATCCGCGCCGCCCTTGCCGATTGCGACGATCAACTCGATTTCGTAATGGAAGTTTTTCGTCTGCGGCGGGTAGGGCACGCTCGTTCCATCATCAACGACCGTGTCGGCGGGCTTGAGGAAAAAGAACGGCGGTTCGCGATCGGGGTCGCGGCCCATTTCGCGCGCGTGAGCGGCGTAATTGCGTCCGACGCAGAAGATTCGCCGCACCGGAAAGCGCGCGTCGGTCCCCGCCACCGCGACGGAGGGAATGGCCGGCGGCGCAACGACGTATTTGACTGTTGGGTCAGACATTTCCACGATCCTCGCGATAGAGATGCAATGCTTCTTGGATCGGACGATCGGAGAAGGAGAAGAGAACGCTGTCCTCCGTCGCCTCGTGACGCACTTTGTGCCAGCTGGGGACGACGAAGAGGTCACGCTTCTCCCAGTTGACGACGAATTGATCGCCGATGAAGCTGCGGCCCCTGCCTTCGATCGGCGCAAAAACAGTCGCGTCGGTCGAGCGGAAGGCCGAAGTGGCGAAGCCCTTGGGCAACAGCTGCACATAGGTGCCGATCGTCGCCATCGCGTGGTTGCCGGTGATCGGATTGGTGTAACGCATCTTCAGACCGTGGCAGGGGTCCCAGGCGTTGGCGCGGCGCAGACGCTCGAGGGCGTCGCGTGTGCGCGCATAGGGATAGTTGAACACCGGCGATGTGCCGCCGCCCGGTTTGTGGTCGATCGGCAGGAGGTTGGCGCCGTAGCGCGCGTCGCTGTCGCCGGTCGGGCGCGTCAGCGGCTGCTCATCCTGGTCAAGATGTTCGGCGAACGAGGCGTCGAGAAATTGCACAACCGGGATGTCGAGCCCATCGAGCCAGAAAATCGGTTTGTCGCTGTGGTTGCCATGATCGTGCCAGGCCCAGGGCGGCGTGATGATGAAATCGCCCTCGTTCATGATGGTGCGCTCGCCATTGACCGCGGTATGGGCGCCGCCGCCCTCAAGCACGAAGCGCAGCGCGCTTTGCGTGTGCCGATGCGCGGGCGCGACTTCGCCGGGCAGCACAAGCTGCACGCCGGCGTATAGGTCAGTGGTGATTTTCGACTGGCCGCGCAGGCCTGGATTTTCCAGGACGAGCACACGGCGCTCGGCTTCCTTCGCGGTGATCAACGCGCCCGCCTCGAGCATCGCGGCGCGAATATCATTGAAGCGCCAGCTCGCCGGACGGCAGGCGCTACGCGGCTCCGGGGTGACCAGATCGGCGAGCGACAGCCACAGCGGGGTAAGATTCTGCTTGCCGATTCTTTCGTAGAAAGCGCGGCGCTCCGGCGTGTCCGCGGTGGGCTCAATGATGGGTTTGGGCGGGGGTGTTCCCTGCATGGCGTCCTCCTTCTTCAAAATTACTTATTGACAGTATACAGATCATCAGTATGCTGTCAATCGTGGTTCTGAGAAATTCTCGGGGTCGCGTCATCGGGAAGGGAAGCCGCATGAGATTGCACGGATACTTTCGCAGCGCGGCGTCTTGGCGCGTTCGGATCGCTCTGAATCTTAAGGGCGTGAAGGCGGAGCAGACCTTCCATCATTTGCGTCGCGGCGAGCAACGTGCGCCAGGCTATCTCGCGCTTAACCCGCAAGGCCTCGTTCCCACGCTGCAACTCGACGACGGCGCGGTGCTGACCCAGTCGCTGGCGATTCTCGAATGGCTGGAGGAGACCTATTCCTCACCGGCCTTGCTCCCCGCAGACCCATTGGAGCGCGCGCATGTCAGGGCGTTCGCCCTTGTATTGGCGGCCGATACCCACCCTTTGCAAAATCTTGGCGTTCTGGCGCGCCTTCGCGAGAAGGGCTGGTCGGAGCCGGAAGTTCAAGCTTGGGCGGAAAATGTCAATGCAGCGGGCCTGGCGGCGTGCGAGGCGCTCATAGCCCATCGCGAGGGCCCGTATTGCTTTGGCGCCGCTCCGACCTTCGCCGATATTTGCCTTATCCCGCAGCTTGGCAACGCCCGGCGGTTTGGTGTCAACGTGAAGCGCTTTTCCCGCCTGCTGCGGGTCGAAACAGCCTGTCTGAAGCTTGACGCCTTCTTCGAAGCGGCCCCCGAACGCCAGCCGGACGCGGAATAACGCGATGTCGCACCCCTCTCGCGCGACTCCTCGCAACGCCATATACCGCAACTGTCCCGTTGATGAGCAGGTCCAAACCTATGGAAGATCTCTACGCTATGCCAGGCCATCTTTTCCGCCGAGTGCAACAGATATCGACCGCCATTTTTGTGGAGGAATGCGGCGATCTCGATCTGACGTCGGTGCAATTCGCCGCACTGATGGCGATTCGTTCGCATCCGGACGTGGATGCGACGCGGCTTTCGACGCTCATCGCCTTCGATCGCTCAACTCTGGGCGACGTGCTCGAGCGGTTGGAGGCGAAGGGCTGGGTCGTTCGCCAGTCCAGCCCGACAGACAAGCGCGTAAAGCTGCTTCGCCTTTCGCCCGAGGGTTCTCAACTATTGCGCCGCGCGCTGCCCAAGGTCCGCCGCGTGCAGGAGCGCCTTCTGTCGCCGCTTTCGCCCAAGGACCGCGAAAACATGGTCCGGCTGCTTTCCCAGCTTGCGGAATCGCACAACGACATCGCTCCAGCGCCGCTGCGCGCTTCGGACTAGCTCAGCGCAGTGAACGCGCTAGACGCCTAATAGTCCCATACCTCTTCAACCTTGCCGGCGGCGCCTCTTGGGGGCCGCCCGTTTTCGCGCGCGCATAGTCCTAAACTCGGGAGGAACTAACATGAGCATTCAATCGACAAATCCCATGATCGTCGCCGGCGGCGGAATGGGCGGACTCACCGCCGCCCTCGCGTTGGCGAAAAAGGGCTACAATGTTACCGTGCTCGAGCGCGCCCCCGTACTTGGGGAAATCGGCGCCGGCATTCAGCTTGGACCCAATGCTTTCCATGTCTTTGACCGCCTCGGGGTCGGCGAGGCAGCGCGTGGCATGGCCGTTTTTGTTGACCGTCTCCGCTTGATGGATGCGGTCAGCGGCGACGAAATCGCGCAAGTCAATCTGGGCGACGCGTTTCGCAAGCGGTTTCGCAATCCATATGGGGTGGTCCATCGGGGCGAGCTGCACGGCGTCTTCCTGCGCGCCTGCCAGGCTGAGCCGCGGATAACGCTTCGCACCGGCTGCGCCGTCACCGGGTACGAGCAGGACGGGACGACCGTTACCGTCAAACTATTCTCCGGCGAGACGATCAAGGGCGCAGCGCTGATTGGAGCGGACGGACTTTGGTCGCGCATTCGCGAACAGGTTGTTGGCGATGGGGCTCCGCGCGTCACCGGTCATACGACGTACCGCAGCGTGATCCCGACCGAGCAAATGCCCGCGGACCTGCGTTGGAACGCAGCGACGCTGTGGGCCGGCCCGAAATGCCACATCGCCCATTACCCGCTGTCGGGCTGGAAGATGTTCAACCTCGTCGTCACCTATCACAACGATGCGCCCGAACCGGTAGCCGGCAAGCCGGTGGACGAGGAAGAAGTTCTGGAGGGCTTTCGTCACGTCCATCCCAAAGCGCAGGACATTATCCGCCACGGCACCGACTGGAAGCTGTGGGTGCTCTGCGACCGCAATCCGGTCGACAAATGGGTCGACGGCCGCGTCGCGCTGCTCGGCGACGCGGCCCATCCGACATTGCAATATCTTGCGCAGGGCGCGGGCATGGCGATGGAGGATTCGGTTTGCCTGGCCGACGAGATGGCCGCGCATCCCGACAATCTTGACGCCGCGCTTGAATCCTACCGGGCTCGGCGCGTGCTGCGCACCGCGCGCGTGCAACTGCTCTCACGCGCCATCGGCGAACATATCTACCATCCCTCCGGCGTTCACGCGGCGCTGCGCAATTCCATCATGAGCGCCAAGTCCGACGAGGAATGGTACGCAATCATGGCCTGGCTGTACGACGGCCCGGACGCGGCCGTGCCGGCGTACATGCCGTCTGTCACGAGCCATCTTGGAGTGAGAATAAGAAACTTTTTCCCAATTTAGCCACCAATAGTGAGAATTCGGCTCGCTGACATTCTCATTATTAATGGCTTTTTATGGTTTTTAAAACAACCCGAAGCAGGCTTCGGATTACCTCTTTGTGCTTAGTTTATCTGGTCAAATCCGATGCGTATCATCGTCATAACGTGTTCTTTGCTGCTCATAGATGGCTCTAATCTCGCTCCAACGTTGGGCGTCGAAATTCTCACAATTGATGGCTAAGTCGAAGTTGATTATCATATTTAATGGATATTATCAAATATGATGGCTAATGCTAAGTAGCTGATTTCATTTCATCTGAGTTATCACGCCAAGATGGCGCGTGACATCCATGTCCAAGTGATCAAGCATTCTGACGCCCTGAAAGAGGTGTCCGCTGTCAGGAGCCATCTTGGCGTGAGAATATGAAAGTCTATGACAATTTTGCCATGAATAATGAGAATTCTGCTCGCTGAAATTCTCATTATTCATGGCTTTCTATGGCTTCGGAAATAACCCCACAGCAGGCTTCGGATTGTCTCTTTGTACCTGTATTCATCTGGTCAAATCCGATGCATCTCATCATCGTCAAAACGTGTTCTTTGCCGCTCACAGTCGGCGCTAGTCTTGCTCCAGCGTTGGGCGTCGAAATTCTCGCAATTGATGGCTAAGTCGGAGGGGATTATCAAATTTGATGGATATTTTCAAATATCATGGCTATGCCTAAGTAATTGATTTTATTGCACCCGATTTCTCAAACCAAGACGGCGCCTGACACCCTGTGCATCCGTTCCGCCGAAGACGGACGTCATGGCGGCGCTCAAGCGCGCGGCGTCGATCTTCCCTCCGTTCGCGAGATCGGGAACGAGCAGTTCCGCAGCCCGTAGAATGAGCGGCGCGGTCTTAAGGTTCGGGCGATGGCTCGCGCGCGAGGACGCGGCCGCGAGGGCGGCCGTGGGACGGGCGATGAGATTCATGGAGGGAATCCTTGAAAGGGAGTGGAGGGGGTCGAACCCGCGGGCGCTCTCTTTCAATTCCCGCCGGATCAATCCTTCCCGGCCTTCCTCTAACTCTCCGCGCGCCGCATCAGCTGCGTTCGCCGACGCGAGCGCATGAACTCGCCACTATGGGAACCCTGCGCGCCTGCCGATGAACTGTCGTGTAGATTCGAGCGGTGGCTCAGCTTGAACGGCCGCCCTACCGGCCGATCAGAGCTGACACTCAGCGCCGATCCCTGCTGTCTCACGCAAAACCTATCTGCCTGCGCGAAGTTCTATTCAACGCGCAAAGCGCCGGTCGCTCGCGCTTATCGATGACAATTTAGGGCGCCGCAGCCGTTTTCAGCTTGGACAAAGCGCGGACTTTCACGCGAATGCTCGCGGGTTTTGCCGCCGCTTTCATCATTTCGCCATTGGCGGGGTTACGAACCAAAGTTCCCGCTTTGCGCGCCGGGACCTTTCGGAGTGAAACCGTCAGCAGGCCTGGCAATGTAAACTCGCCGACGCCACAGGGATGCATCTTCCGACGCCGGAAGCAGCCACTCGGTCAAGCGGTCTAGCTGGCACGCTATGTGGATTATGAGCCGCGGGGAGTTGACCGGTGCATGGCCGCATTGCCTCGCTATTGATCTGCCCGTCAATTACGCGATCCCGCGTACGATGAATCTGCCTGGGAAGAAAAGATCAGCGCTCGGGTTCGTGCTCGAACTGTAGGACATCGACCAGAGCGGGAGCCATCGCCGGTATCGGCTGGGCGCCACGTGGTCAAGTTGTATGTCCGCGAGCGGCGCGTCGTCGTAGCCATCACGGCGATGTCGTTCGGGATCAAGAGACCAAGGCCAAATTCGGGTTGCATCCATCGCGCCAATCGCTGCCGTTCACGAGCAGCGCCGCCACCCTTCATCGTCCAGGATACGGCTGAGTTGCTCAAGAACGATCACCTTGTGCTGATTACTAGAGACCAGCAGGACGAGACCGGATTGGTCGGAGGCAAGACATGCAGCCATCAGCTCGGGCGCGTAGCTTAGCGGGGCGAGGACCTTCCCGCGGCTTTTTTCTTCCCCCGAAGTCGACACGTCCTTGCGAAAGGAGCCTTTGACCGTCCAATGCGCTTCAAATTTGACGGAAGCACAACAACTTGAAACGCGCTCCTTGGCGACAATTCTCTCCGCTCCACATCTTGCGTGGTCATCGACCCGCAGACGCGCCAGCGCTTGCCCCGTGAAGTTCGTGTTCGAGCGTGCTTAACCCTGTGCCGCCGGCCATGTGGTACATCAGGTTTTCGAGCGTGAGCTCCGAGCGGGGCGTGTCGAGCTCGACCTCGCCGCGCAGCAACACCATGAAATGATCGCCGACGAGAAAGGCGTGGTGCGGGTTGTGAGTGATGAAGATTACGCCGATCCCCTGCTCCCGCGCGGCCTGAGAGATGTAGCGCAAGACGAGACCCGACTGCGCGACGCCGAGCGCTGCGGTGGGCTCGTCGAGGATCAACACACGGGCGCCGAAGTGCACGGCGCGGGCAATCGCCACTACCTGGCGCTGGCCGCCCGAAAGCGTGCCAACCGGCTGTTCGAGATTTTCGAGATTGATCCCCATCCGGTGCAGTTCGTCCTGCGTATTGGCCCACATCTTGTCAGTGTCGAGCCGACTGAACAAACCCCTGCCCTTGACCAACTCCGAGCCGAGAAAGAAATTGCGCCACACCGGCAGCAGCGGCACCAGCGCCAGCGTCTGGTAGACCGCCGCGATGCCGAGGTTGAGCGCCTCGCGCGGCGAGGACAAATGCAGCGGCTTGCCGTCAACGAGATACTCGCCTTCGTCGTGCGGGAAGAGGCCAGCGATGATCGAGATCAGCGTCGACTTTCCCGCGCCGTTGTCGCCCAGAATGCAGGTGACCTCGCCCTGGCGGACGGCCAGATTGACGCCGCGCAGAGCGCTGATGTTGCCGTAGGTCTTGCCGATGTCCTTGAGTTGGATGATCGGTGCGTCGGAGCGAGCCATCTCACTTCCCCTTGCTGGCGCGGGCGCGGATCCAGGTATTCACGACTGTGGCGAGCAGGAGCATCGCGCCGACGAAGAATTGGAACCAGTCGGGGTCCCAGTCAGCGTAGATAACCCCCTCGGTCGTCATGCCGAAAATGAAGGCGCCGAGCGCCGAACCAACCGCCGAGCCGTAGCCGCCGGTCAGCAAGCAGCCTCCGACAACTGATGCGGCGATGTAAAGTAACTCGTTGCCGATGCCAGCGCCCGATTGCACGGTATTGTAGGCGAACAGCTGGTGCATCGCGAGGAACCAGCAGCCAAAGCCGACCACCATGAAGAGGCCGATCTTTACCTGCGTCACGGGAACGCCAACCGCGCGGGCGCTGTCGCTTTGACCGCCGACCGCCACGATCCAGTTCCCCACCTTGGTGCGCAGCAGAACCCAGGTGGCGATCGCGGCCAGGACGAGCCAATAGACGATGGCGATCGAGACCTGCGCGTGACCGAATTGGAAGTTTGCGGCGAAGATCGCCTTCAACGTGTCAAAGCCGGCCATGCCGGAAATGTCTTGGGTCGCCACGTTACCCGTGATCAACTTGCAGATGGCGATGTTGAGTCCTTGCAACATCAGGAAGGAGCCGAGCGTGACCAGGAAGCTAGGCAGCCTGGTTCGGATCAGCAGCCAGCCGTTCACCGCCCCGATCCCGAGCGAGAAGAACAGCGCGAACACAGCGCCAACCCACAGGCTCCCGGCGACCTGCGTTGCGAAGATCGACGCCGCGAGAGAGGACGTCGTCACCGCGACGCCCGCCGAGAGGTCGAACTCGCCGCCGATCATCAACAGCGCGACGGCGACCGCGGGGATGCCGATGGTCGACGCCTGGTAGAGCACGGTCGTGAAAGCCGGCACTTGCCGGAAGGGTGGCGCAATGATCCAGAAGAACACGAAAACCAGAATGGCGCCGCCGAGGGCGCCGGCCTCCGGCCGTTTGAGAAACGTCTTCCACGCGCTCTGCGGCTGCAGCTGCTGGCGCCGCGCGGCCGCTCCGGCAATCGTCATTGTAGCGTTCTCCCTAAATCGCCGGCGTCATTACCGGTCGGGAGGAAAACTCCCGACCGGCCTGACCCCGCGTTGCCGTTAGTCCATCGCCTTTGGTCGGTTTATCGCGTTCCGGCTTTGGCGTACTTGGCGACCGCCGCAGCGTTGTCCTTGGTCACAAAGAACGGGCCGGTGAGCACCGCTTGGCCGCCGCCGACCGTGTCGCCGTTCTTGATGTTGAGCCAGATCATGTCGACGGCTTCATAGCCTTCGACGAAGGGTTGCTGATCAATCGCCCATTGCAGCTTGCCATTCGCGATCAGGTCGACGGCGACGGGGCTCATGTCGAAGGTGCCGACCTTGGCGCTGCTGCCGGCGGCGCCGATGGCGTCAAGGACAACGGGCGCGAACGGCGCGCCAAGCGTGACCACGTAGTCGATCGACGGGTCCTGTTGCAGCTTGGCTTGCATGCGAGCCTTGACGGTGGGCATGTCGTAGCCGGTGGCGTAAAGCACCTCCATCTTGCCCTTGAAGGTGTCCTTGATGCCGTTGCAGCGCGCTTCGAGCTGAGTTGCGCCCTGCTGCTGGTCGAGGCAGACAACGTTCTTGGCGCCGTCCTTGTTCAACTGCTCGCCTACCGCCCGGCCCGCAACCGTCTCATCCTGGCCAGCGTAACCGAGGAGGCCCTGGCCCTTCCACTGGTCGACGCCGGCATTGAAGCCGACGATCGGAATGCCCGCCGCGATCGCCGCCTTGACCGTCGGCGCTTCGGCGTCGGGGAAAGCCAGCGTCAGCGCGATGCCATCGACGTGCTGGTCGATCACGTTCTGGATCAGCTGAGCCTCCTTCGGCCCTTCCGGCGCCGACAGATAGAGCAGCTTCACGTTGTCTTTCGCGGCGGCCGCATTGGCGCCCTTGCGAATGATGTCCCAGAACGTATCGCCGGGCTGGGCATGGGTGATCATCGCGATCGTCAGCTGCTTGTCCTCGGCGCGCGCCGGGCTCGCAAGGAGCGCGGCGGAGCAGGCGATCGCGCTCGCGGACAGGGCGAGCGCCGTCAATGTCTTAATGTAATTATAAGTCATCAGTTTCCTCCTTTACCATATGCGCCATTTCGGCGCGACTTTGATCATCGTGGCTAACGTGATCAATCTCTTCGAAACACTTTATTCGTGCGCGCCCCATCTCGGCAATAACGCAACGCTCGTTGCGAGCGACCATATGCGGCAATCAATATTGCGTCAACATAAGAAACCGATGCGGAGTCCGTCGTCGTCATCCACATGGCCGTCGCTCTCGGGTTGGAGAGTGCTTTGCGAAAGGCGCAATGATCGTCATACCTGTCTGTTGCGCGCCCTGAAGACGGGCACCCGTGCGTTACAGGACCAGACGCCGATCCGTCGGCGGCGCCAGCCGCACCATGTCGGCGGTCGGATGGCGCGAGCGCAGCGGAGAGGAGATTATTTGCGGCTGGCCGCTCAAACATGCGTTTTCAATCGCGATCAGCGCGCGCAGATCCGCCAGTCCCTCGTCGCCGTCGGCCTCCGGCGGGGTTCCCGCCAGGATGCAATCCGAGAAGTAGGCGACCTGTGCGCCGAAATGGTCGATTTGCGGGAACTGGGTCTCGACGATGTTTCCGTCGCGGCGCAACCGCAGCCGTGTCGCGATGTCGAACTTGAATCCAGGGTCGAGTTCCAGATCGCCCGACGTTCCCACGACCCGGTAATTGTCGACCGCCGCGGCGCCGAAGCTGGCGATGAATTGCGCGAGGCCGCCCGATGGAAATCGCAACATCGCCGCGACCGAAGCATCGATATCGGCGAAGCGCGGATCGTCGCCCGGCCGGTGCGCCGTCGCCATCGCCTCGACCGGTTCTTCCGCGAATATGTGGCGGGCGGCGTTGATGCAATAGACTCCGACGTCCTGAAGCGGCCCGCCCCAGGCCGACGCTTTGAGCCGATGATTCCCCAGTTCCGTCTGGAAGCTGAACACCGACTGAAAGAACAGCGGCCGACCGATGGAGTTGGCGCGAATGTGTTCGAGAACGGCGACGGTTCCCGGTTCGTGGTGCAGGCGGTATGCGGTCATCAGAAACACGTTCGCGCTTCGCGCCGCGGCGATCATGGCGAGCGCCTCGGCTTCGGTGGTCGCGAGCGGCTTCTCCACAAGAATGTGCTTGCCGGCGCGCGCCGCGCGGATGGCGTAGTCGGCATGCATGTCGTTCGGCAAGGCGATGTAGACCGCGTCGATCTTGGGGCTCTTCAGCAGGGCGTCGTAGTCTTCATAGCCGACAGCCGCGCCGATGCCGTAGAAGTCCGCCAGGCGCGCCGCCTTGGCGCGGTCGCCGGTCACGAGCGCGGCAACCCGCGAATTTCCGGATTGAGCCACGCCGGGCAGGAACGCTTGCTGCGATATCCAGCCGGCGCCAACGACGGCATAGTTGATCATGAAATTTCTCCCTGGCTTCGCCGATGGACTGAATGGAAAGGGGATGAAACGTCCCGCCCGTGGTTTGGCTTATGGGTTCAGTCGTACAGCGACGGACGCGATGCGTATTTCAGCGTCGTCGGGGAACTCTCGGCGAGACCCGCTGCGATCTGCTCGGCGATGGCGGAAGCGACATAGCCGTCCCAGGCGCTCGCTCCGACCGGCGTTCCCGTCGTCACCGCGCTGATCCACCCGGTCAATTGCCTGCGATAGGCGTCGACGAAGCGCGGGACCCAATTGTCGGGATAGGAGACCCCGCCAATGCGGTCCTTGTTGCGCAGCGTGAGGGCGGGCGGCGCCAGCGCGACTGTGCCCTGCCGACCCACCAACTCAGCATGGACATGATAGCCGTAGGCGGCGTTCATAGTGACCTCGGTCGACACGATCTCGTCGCGGTCGGTCCGCATCGTGATGACAAGCGGATCGCCGCCAGGCCCGCTCGCGACATGAGCCGAGACCATTTCCGATCCTGTCAGCCATCGGCTGATGTCGATCTCGTGCACGAACGAATTCGTCACCGCCATCGGTCCAGTAAACCACTCCGGCGCGCGAGCGTTTCGGTGCACGTTGTGCAGCAGCACGGGTAGGCCCAAATCGCCTTCGTCCTTTATCCGCTTCATCTCCTGATAGCCGGGGTCAAAGCGGCGCATGTAGCCGACCTGGATCAGTCTGCGCTTCAATGCAACTTCGGCATGAACCACGCGCAGAGCTTCCGCCGTGGAGGAAGCCAGCGGCTTTTCGCATAGGACGGGCTTACCCGCTTCCAGGCAGGCTAGGGCCAGCTCCGCGTGGGTCGCGTCCGGAGAAGCGACGATCACCGCTCCAACGCGGTCCGACGCGATCAGAGATCGAGGGTCAGGAAAGACAGCAGCGCCCGCCGCGGCCTTTTGGGCGCGGGCGGCGTCGGCGTCGTAGACCCCCGCGAGATGCGCGCCGGGGGTCTCGCGACTGAGAAGGCGCGCATGTTCGGAACCCATCACTCCCGTTCCAATGACACCCACGCCGACGCTCATTTTTCGCTCCGATCGGGTTTCCCGGCCCAATGCCTTCCAGACGCCTTAAATTCGTTCGCAATCGCCGTCCAACCGCAGTCGGCGAAGGAGCTCCGGACCGGCTGGCAGGCGAGCGGGCATGATGCCCGCGACCGCTCCACACCGACTGATTGAGGTTGACGGTCGCGCCCGTCATCAATCCGGCGTCATCGCTCCGCCGATCACGCAGACCTTGTCGTCCATGCGATTCATGCTACGACCTCGTATCCCGCCAACGCCATTACGCGCATCAGCTCCACATGACCCTTCTTGGCCATTTCCAGCGGCGGATTGACCTTCGGGTCCTGTTCCGCTTCGACCACGAACCATCCCTCGTAGCCATGGGAGGCCAGCCGTCCGACGATGGCGGCGAAGTCGAGCGAGCCGTCGCCCGGGACCGTAAAGGCGCCCTTGACGACAGCGTCGAGGAAGCTTTCGCGCGTGCGGTCGAGCTTGTCGACCACGCCGCGGCGGATGTCCTTCGTATGCACGTGGCTGATGCGCTTGTGGTGCTTGTCGATGACGCGCAGCACGTCGCCGCCGGCGAAAGCCATGTGGCCGGCGTCGAACAACAGCGGCAGCGCCTCGCCCGAGTTGGCCATCAGAAGGTCGAGTTCCCCCTCGGTCTCGATCGCCGCGGCCATGTGATGATGATAGGAGATCGGCATGCCCTCGCCGGCGCACCATTCGGCGAAAGCCGTCATCTTGCGTCCGTACGCCTTGGTCTCGTCCTCCGAAAGTTTTGGCTTGGTCGCGAGCGGCGCGGAGCGCACGCCCTGAATCGAGCGGGCGGTCTCGCCATAGACGATGCAGGGCGCCTTTGCCGCGATGAAGAAATCCATCTGGGCGCGGACGCGATCCTTCTCGCGCTCGATGTCGCCGTCGAGCAGAAGGCCGGAGAACCAGCCGCCGCAAACCGAGACGCCGTAGCGGGCGAGGATCGGTCCGAGTTCGCCCATGTCCATCGGGAAGCGCCGGCCCGTCTCCATGCCGGTGAAGCCGGCGACGCTCGCCTGGCGCAGGCATTCCTCCAGGCTCACGTCGTCGGAAAGCTCGGCGAGATCGTCGTTCCACCAGGCGATGGGCGCTATTCCAAGTTTGGCTTTCATGGTTTTTCACACTCCGATGCGCTGCTTGGCGCGAATCTCAACCTGCTGTTTGCGCGCGATCTGTACTGATTCGCGCGAGGAGACTTCAGGCACGCCGACATCCCAGTCAGCGTCGCCGGGAACCCAGGCATAGGCGTCAGAAACGATCGACAGGACGGTTGTCCGGTCGTTGCCCTTGGCCCATTCGAGGGCGGCTTCGAAATCGGCCAGGCCCTCGCAATGCCGAGCGGCCGCGCCCATCGACTCCGCGTGCTTGACGAAATCGACGTGAACGGGCGCGGTAGGATTCTGCACGCGGCAATCCACGAGCAGATTGTTGAAGCCTGGCACGCCCTTGGCCTGTTGCAGCCGGCTGATCACCGCGAACCCGCCATTGTCGCAGACCACGACGATCATCTTGTGGCCGCTGAGAACTGTCGAATAGATATCCGAATTCATCATCATGTAGGTTCCGTCGCCCACCATGACGATCGGCGTGCCGCCAAGGCCGCCCGGCCGGGAATTCGCCATCGCATGGCCCCAACCCGCCGCGATCTCGTATCCCATGCAGGAAAAGCCGAATTCGAGGTCGAACGTGTTGGGCGTCTTGACGCGCCAGCCCTTGGCGACCTCGCCCGGCAGGCCGCCGGCCGCGGCGATCAGCGTGTCGTTCTCTCTGGCCGACGCGTTCACGACGTGGACGACCTGCGCGTAGGTTGGGAGCGGCGCGTTGCTCGGCGCCTGATGCTTATCGAGCAAAGCGTCCCATTCCTTGAACAGCGCCTTGGCCCGCGCCATGTGCGCCGGGTCGACGCGCCAGGAGCCGAGCTCGGCGTCGAGTTCGGTCACCGTCTCCAGCGCGTCGCCGACGACCGAGAGCGCGCGATGTTTCACGGCGTCGAACCGCGCCGCATTGATCGAGATGAAGCGCGCGTCCGGCCTGAAGCACGTCCACGAGCCGGTGGTGAAGTCCTGAAGCCGGGTTCCGATCGAGAGGACAACATCAGCCTCCGAGGCGAGCGCATTGGCCGAAGTGGAGCCGATGATGCCGATCGGCCCCGCGTGAGCGGCATGATAATGCGTCAGGCCGCCCTTGCCCGCGAGGGTTTCGACGATCGGGATGCCCCGCTTGACGGCGAACTCGGCGACCGCCTTCTCGGCCAGCGAATAGCGCACGCCGCCGCCGGAAATCAGGATCGGCTTCTTCGCGGTTTTGAGAAGCGCCGCGGCTTCCGCGAGTTTCCGCCGATCTGAGCGTGGGCGCGGGACAGCCCATGTCCGCGGTTCGAAGAAAACCTCCGGATAGTCGAAGGCGACTTCCTGAATATCCTGCGGCAAGCCGATGAAGGCCGGACCGCAATCGGCGGGATCGAGCATCGTCGCCACCGCCTGCGGCAGCGATGAGAGGACCTGCTCGGCATGCACGATGCGGTCCCAATAGCGCGTCACCGCCTTGAAGGCGTCATTGACGTTGATCGTCGGATCGCCAAAATGCTCGACCTGCTGCATCACCGGGTCGGGCCGACGATTGACGAACGTATCGCCCGAAAGCAGGAGAACGGGGAGCCGGTTCGAATGGGCGACGCCGGCCGCGGTCACCATGTTCAGGGCGCCGGGCCCGATCGAACTTGTCGCGATCATGATCTGGCGTCGCCGCATCGCCTTGGCGAAACCGATTGCCGCGAGCGCCATGGATTGCTCGTTTTGGCCGCGCCAGGTGGGCAGGACGTCCTTCACCGCTTCAAGCGCTTCGGAGAGGCAGGTCACATTGCCATGCCCGAAAATACCGAACACCCCAGGGAATAAGGGAACGCGAACGCCTTCAATTTCGGTGAACTGTTGGGTCAGCCAACGCACTAGGGCCTGTGCCATGGTGAGTCGGATTGTGGCGCTGGACATGCGATCTCCTCCCTCGACGGTATGCGTGAAGCATCTTCGTTCGCACCGTATATTGACATTCTCTGCAAAATGCAACAACAATTGCAAACATGATCAGGGAGGAAACATCAATGATCCGAATCGCTGTACTCGGCTGCGGGCGCATCGGCGCCATGCACGCCGCCAATATCGCCGCCCACCCGAGCGCCCGCCTGCCCGCTGTGCAGGACATCAATGGCGCGGCGGCCCAGGCGGTCGCGGCATCCACGGGCGCACGCGTGATGAACACCGCCGCCGAAGTGTTTTCCTCGCCCGATGTGGACGCCGTCCTCATCGCGACGGCGACCGATACACACGCCGATCTCCTGGAGCAAGCGGTCGCGGCTGGTAAGCCAGTCCTCTGCGAAAAGCCGATCGACCTCAGCCTGGCTCGGGTGAACCGTTGCGCCGCCGTCATTCGCGGAGCCAACGTCCCAATACAGCTTGGCTTCGTGCGTCGTTTTGATCCGGGTCACAAGGCCGTTCACGACGCGGTCAGGGCCGGCGACATCGGCGTTCTGCATCAGGTCGTCATCACCTCGCGCGATCCCGGTCTGGCGCCAGAAGCCTATCTCAAGGTCTCCGGCGGAATATTTCGGGACATGACGATCCACGATTTCGACATGGCGCGGTATATTCTCGGCGAGGAGCCAGAGATCGTCTTTGCAACCGGCTCGCGGCTGGTTGCTCCTGCCCTGATGGAGAAACTCGGCGATTTCGACACGGTCACTGTCGTGATGACGACGGCCTCCGGCAAGCAGGCCATCATCACCAACTCGCGCGAGGCGCTCTACGGCTACGACCAGCGAGTCGAGGCTTTCGGCTCCAAGGGAATGGCGGTGTCCGAGAACCGCCGGCCGAACCTGATGCTTTTGTCAGGCAAGGGTTTCAGCAATCACGCCGCGCCGCTGCTGCACTTTTTCATCGAGCGCTACCGCGAGGCGTTCGATGCGGAGATCGACGCCTTCGTCAAAGCCGTCGAGACCCGTCAGCCAGCGGTCGTTGGCTTCGAAGACGGACGGCGGGCGCTGGCGCTCGCTGAGGCGGCGCTCAAGTCGATCGCGGAAGGCCGCGCGGTGAAGGTTTCGGAGGTTGACCGAAATGTATGAGCGATTCGGACTCTTCGTCGCGGGGGAATGGCGGCAGGCCAGGAGCGGGGCCACGGCGGCGGTCATCAGCCCGGTGACCGGGGCCTCTCTGGGCGAAGCGGCGGTCGCCGGCGTCGACGACACTGAAGAGGCGCTCCACGCCGCCGCGGCCGGCCTGAAAGCCTGGCGCGCAACCCCGGCCTTCACCCGCGCCGACGCTCTGCATGCGATCGCCGACGAAATGATCCGCCGCACCGACGAGGCGGCGCGCATGATCTCAAGCGAGACCGGCAAACCGATCGCGCAGGGCCAACGCGAATGGGCGCTGACCGTCGATCAGTTCCGCTGGTACGCCGAGGAGGCGCGCCGCATCTACGGCCGGACCGTCGAGAGCCGCGTGCCAGGGGGGCGCTTCGAAGTCACTCATGAGCCTGTCGGCGTCGCCGCCGCCTTCACGGCGTGGAATTTCCCGGCGGCGCTGATCGGCCGCAAGGTCGCGCCCGCTCTCGCGGCGGGGTGCTCGGTCATCCTGCGCCCATCCTCGCAGACCCCGGGGACCGCCATGGTGATCGTCGACTGCTGTCGCGCCGGAAATCTGCCGTCCGGCGTCGTGAACCTCGTGGTCGGGCCGACGGGCGCGACCTACGCGCCGATCATGGCGTCCAAGACGGTCCGGAAGGTTTCGCTGACCGGCTCGACGCGCGTTGGCCAGCAGATGATCCGCGACGCCGCCGACACGATGAAGAAAGTGTCGATGGAGCTCGGCGGCAACGCGCCGCTGATCGTCTACGACGACGCCGATCTGGAAACGGCGATGAATGTCACCGTCGCGACCAAATTTGCCAACGCGGGGCAGGTCTGCGTGACGCCGGACCGATTCTATGTGCATGAGAGCCTGCACGACGCGTTCGTCGAGGGCTTCGCGGCGCGCGCCAAAGCCATCAAACTCGGCGACGGCCTCGACCCCTCGGTCGGCATGGGGCCGCTGATCAACGCGTCGCGCCGCGCGGAGATCGAGGGAATCGTCGCCGGGGCGGTCCGCGCCGGCGCAAAAGTCGTCGCCGGCGGCGGCAGGGCGTCCGCCTTCAATTCCGGCTATTTCTTCGAGCCGACGGTGCTGACCGACGTGACCGACGGCATGCAGGTCATGGCGGAAGAGAATTTTGGACCGATCGCGGCGATCACGAGATTCCGCACCGACGACGAAGCGATCGAGCGCGCCAATTCCAGCGACATGGGTCTTTCGGCCTATGCGTTCACCCGCTCGCCAACGCGGGCGCGGCGAACCGTCGCGGAGTTGAAGGCCGGTATGGTCGGCATCAACTCTTTCGCACTCGCCGCTTCGGAAGCGCCGTTTGGCGGCACGAACTTTTCGGGCATGGGACGCGAAGGCGGCATCGAGGGCATCCGCGACTATCTCGACGTGAAACTGGCGCAGGTGGTGTTCTGATATGACCCCGAACAAACTCAAGCAGCTCTGGTCCCAGGGTAAGCCGACGATCAACGGCTGGTGCTCGATCGGCAATGCTTTCACTGCGGAAATCATGGCCGCGCAGGGATATGATTCCGTCACTGTCGATGTGCAGCACGGCGCGCTCGACTATTCGAGCCTGTTGCCGATGCTCCAGGCCATGCGCGCTTCCGGAATCGTTCCGATGGCGCGCGTGCCGTGGCTGGAGCCCGGCATCATCATGAAGGCGCTCGACGCCGGCGCCTTTGGCATCATCTGCCCGATGGTGAACAACGCCAAACAAGCCGCGGAGTTCGTCAGCACCATGCGGTATCCGCCGCTTGGGCAACGCAGCTTCGGCCCGACGCGCGTCTCGTTCGCCGCCGGCGCCGACTATGGCGCGCAAGCCAACGAGGAAATGCTGGCGTTCGCGATGATCGAGACCGCCGAGGGTATGGCCAACCTGTCGTCGATCGCCGCGACGCCGGGCCTCGACGGACTCTATGTCGGGCCGGCCGATCTGACGCTCGGGTTGACGCAAGGGCGCCTGGCGCCGGGCTTCGATCGCGAGGAGCCCGAGATGATCGCGGCGCTCAAGGATATCCTCGCCGCGTGCAAGACCAATGGGATCCGCGCCGCCCTCCATTGTGGAACTCCCGACTACGCGGCGCGCGCGATTCAATGGGGCTACGACATGACGACGGTGTCGGGAGACACGCGGCTTCTCGCCGGGGCGGCGGCGGCCAGCGTGGCGAAGTTCCGGCAATTGACGGGGCAGACCGGCTCGAAGTCCGAAAAGGGAGCCTATTGATGCCGCATCTGCTGATCGCGGGGAAGCTGCATCCCGCCGGGCTCGCGCTGCTCGAGGGCAGCGACGGATTCACCTATGACCACGTCGAGGAGGTGTCCGAGCCGAGCTACGCGCCCTTGATCGGCAAAGCCGATGCGCTGGTCATCCGCACCCAGCCGCTGTCGTCGGCCACGATCGCCGAAGCGTCGCGGCTGAAGATCGTTTCGCGCCATGGTGTCGGATACGACTCCGTCGATGTCGCCACGCTGAACAAGCGGCGAATACCGCTCTGCGTCGTCGGCGACGTGAATTCGCTTTCGGTCGCCGAACACGCGATCACGCTCATTCTCGCCAGCGCCAAGCGCCTAGTCCGGGCCGATCGCTCGGCGCGCGAAGGCCCTTGGGGTTGGCGCAACGCGCTGGAGGCGGGCGAAATCTCGGGCAAGAACCTGTTCATCATCGGTTATGGCCGGTCAGGCCGCCACCTGGCGCGCATGGCGCAAGGTTTTGCGATGCAAACGCGCGCGTTCGATCCGTTCCTTCTCAAACAGGGCTGGCCGGAGGGGCTGACCGCCCCGGTCGCGTCGCTGGCGGATGGTCTGGCCTGGGCGGACGCGATCTCGGTGCACGCGCCGAAAGCGGCAAAGCCAATATTAGGCGCCGGGGAGTTCGCGCAAATGAAGCCCGGCGTCATCATCGTCAACACCGCGCGCGGCGGGGTCGTCGATGAAAGCGCGCTCGCCACGGCGCTCGCCGCCGGACAGGTTGGCGCCGCGGGTCTCGACGTCTTCGACGAGGAGCCGCCTGCGAAAGATCATCCGCTCCTCGCCTTCGACCAGGTTATCCTCACGCCTCATATCGCCGGGCTGACGCGGCAGGCGGCCGAGCGGATGGCGGTGTCTTCTGTCCAGAACGTGCTCGACTTCTTCGCCGGGCGGCTCGACCCCGCACTCATTGTCAACAAGGACTTCTGACATGGCCAAACCGAAGCTTCGTATCGGCCTCATCGGCAGCGGCTTCATGGGCAAGGCGCACGCGTTCGGCTACGCCACCGCGACGCGCGTCTTCGACCTGCCTTACGAACTGGAACTGCATACGATCGCCGACATCAACGACGAGGCGGCCGCGAAGGCCGCCGCCGCGCTCGGTTTCGCGCGCGCGACGTCGGATTGGCGCTCGCTGGCCGCCAATCCCGATATCGACGTCGTCAACATCACTTCGCCGAACGCGCTGCACAAGGAGATGGCGCTGGCGGCGATCGCCGCGGGCAAGCACGTCTATTGCGAAAAGCCCTTGGCGCCGCTGGCGATCGACGCCAGCCAAATGGCCGCCGCCGCCGAGGCGGCTGGGGTGAAGACACAGGTGGGTTTCAACTATCTGTGCAACCCGATGCTCGGCCTCGCGCGCGATATGATCGCCGTTGGCGAACTCGGCGAGATTCGGGGATATCGCGGCGTGCACGCCGAGGATTACATGGCCGACGGCGCGGGGCCATTCACTTTCCGCCATGACCCGGCCGGCGGCGGCGCGCTCGCCGACATCGGCAGTCACGCGCTCGCAACCGCCGAGTTTCTCATGGGCGCGGCGGCTGGACCGATCACCAGAGTCATGGGCGATTGCGTCACGATGATCGCCGAGCGTCCGGACGGCAAAGGCGGCAAGCGTCGCGTCGAGGTTGACGACGTCGGCCGCGCGTTCCTGCGTTTTGCCAGCGGCGCCACCGGATCGATCGAAGGCAACTGGATCGCCACCGGACGCAAAATGCAGCACGACTTCGAGGTCTACGGGACGAAGGGCGCTCTGGCTTTCAGTCAGGAGCGCTTCAACGAGCTGCATTTCTTCTCGACCGACGATCGGCGGGGACGTCAGGGGTTCCGCCGCATCGAGGCGGCGCCGGACCATCCGCCCTACGGCTTGTTCTGCGTCGCCGCCGGCCATCAGCTCGGTTTCAATGATTTGAAGGCCATCGAGGTGGCCAGCTTTCTGGACGCGGCCGCCGGCCGCCGGCCGGAGCCGTTCAACTTCCGCGCAGGCCTGCGAATCCAGACGCTGGTCGAAACGATCCACGCCTCAAGCCGCGCGGGCGCATGGCAAGAGGTTCGTTAAGCCTCCGCGCTGGCGCGGATCCACTCATGCTTCGGCGCACCCCGGCGCGCCGCAACTGTACAGTCTCATTGCTCGGTGACCGTCGGTATCCGGGGGTTCACCGGATTCTTCTGCAGCCGCGCCGCCAAGGCCACCGTTAGCGCCTGCGCCAGGCACATCGGCGCGGCCAGCGATCGCGAGAACGTATATTCGCGTTCAGGGACCGCAAGCAGAACGCTCGCCGCCTTCGCGAGCGGCGAAAGCGTGCTGTCCGTAATTGCGATTACCGGAACCTTTCGCTTGGCCGCTTCGTCGACGATATTGACGACCTCGATGGCGTAGAAGCGGAACGAAATGGCGAACAACAGATCGGTCTTGCGGATGACTCTCGCCATGTGCGTCGCCAGGCCGCCGCTGGGATCGAGAAGCACGCAGCGCTTGCCGAGCATCGTCAGGACGTATCGTAACAGTTCGGCGACCGGCGACGAGCGGAGCTGACCAAGCAAGTAGATGACTTCCGCCTTTTCCAGCAGCGTCACGGCCTTCTTGAGATCCGCTTCAGCGACCTCGGTGAGTAGATTCTGCAGTGATGCGATATCACGGGCGATCAGGTCGCGAAGAAACCCGCCTTCGCTGCGGTCCTTGCGTCCGCCGAGTTCGCTTTCCAGCGACTTGACGCGCGCTTCGAAACCCGGCGCCGCCGTCGACAGGCGCTTCTGGAACAGGCCTTGAAGTGTTTTGAAGCCATCATAGCCGAGCGCCTGGGCGAACCGGACGACGTTGGACGCGTGTACCCCGCAACGCTGTGCGATCGCGTTGACCGAGAGCACCGCCACATCGTTGGGATTTTGGGTCAGGTAAACCGCGATCCGCTGATACGACTTGCTCATGCCGTCGTGACGCTCATGAATGACGCGGATTAACTCCTCGTAATCAGACGGAGGCGTTGATTGCGACATCGCTTGACTCTTTAGCTTGGGCAAGATGGCGGCTAGGTGAACAATAGACAACGGGAAATTATCAGCCGATCAACGACGATGGATCTTTGCTGGGCTAGCATCCTAGCCCTCCTCTAAAGGCTTTGAGCGCTCGCTCGTCGGTCGAAACCTTGTCCTCGTCCTGCCTCCCGACACCAGCCCATGACGAAAAAATGCCGGCCCGTTGGGTCACGCTGTGCGCCACGTGAGGGCAGTTCCTCGTCGGCATCCGTAACTGCATTTTGGGGCATTCATGTTCGGTTAATTTTGCAACAAGTATTGCATCACTAGCGTTATAGCAAGAGATGCCGATACACGTGAGCGCTTTTGCAAGGGCCTGGTCGTATCACCGGTTCGCACAAGGCAGCGAACGACGGAAGGGGCTCGACCGAACAGCCTCTTGGCTAAGGTCGACGCCTCATGGGTTCAAACCAAGCGCGGTGTTCGAATGTGGGTCACAGCCTTGCGGCCTCGGTGGGCGGGCCTTCGCGGATGGGGTTGCTGCTTGTCGATGCGCCGGAGTCGCCACTGTGCATCTTCTTCAGCGGAGCGCCGGTGGCTTAAGAGGGCCGCATTTTGCAGGCTGCGGTCAAAAACGTGGAAAGATTGTCAACAATGAGAGGCATGGGGCAAGGCCGCGGACCGATGTCACGGCAACTGGCGCTGACTAGATGTTTGATCCCAGGATTTGATGGTGCATTCTCGTCGCACGAATCGCGGGAGGCACTATGGGCCAGGTTCTACACGGGAGCGCCCGCACGACTGAGGCAATCCGTCGAGCGATACAACATAGTCAAGCGAGCCTGAGGGCTCTGGCCAAGCGCCACGGGATCAATCAGAAGACGG
>Ga0075030_100000339_pt1 | contig 40234 bp, 36 predicted proteins | sample LitLauG_LLR_2012_FD_71393 | JGI IMG/M metagenome (GOLD analysis project Ga0075030, IMG submission 71393) | Freshwater sediment microbial communities from Pennsylvania, USA - Little Laurel Run_MetaG_LLR_2012 | ecosystem: Environmental > Aquatic > Freshwater > Creek > Sediment | place: USA... | reverse complement strand
CCCCACCGCGGCTTGACATCACACACGGTTGCTCTCCCGCAAGCGGTAGAGGGGAGGCGGGCGGCTCTTCCGCGAGCGGTAGAGGGGAGTCGGGCGGCTCTCCCGCGAGCGGGGAGTCGGGCGGGTCAGTGCTTCTTGTTGTGCAGGATCGCGGCGATGCGCTGCGCGGTGAGCATGGCCATTTCGGCCTCGACCTTGGCCATCTCGAGCTTGTCCTGGGCGTTGCGGTGGGCCTCTTCGGCGCGCTTGAGCGCCTCGGTGGCCTTGGCCTCGTCGAGGTCCTTGCCGCGGATCGCCGTGTCGGCCAGCACCGTCACCACCTGCGGCTGCACCTCGAGGATGCCGCCGGCGACGAACACCAGCTCCTCGCTGCCGTCCTCCTTGCGGATGCGCACCACGCCGGGCTTGATCCGGGTGATGAGCGGCATGTGGCGCGGGTAGATGCCCAGCTCGCCGGCCTCCCCGGGCAGCACGACGAAGGCCGCCTCGCCGGAGAAGATCGACTCCTCGGCGCTGACGACGTCTACATGGATCGCGGGCATGTTGGGCTCCAGGGTTGTGCGGGCCGGTCCTACTTGAGCGTCTTGGCCTTCTCGAACGCCTCGTCGATCGTGCCGACCATGTAGAAGGCCTGCTCGGGCAGGGCGTCGCACTCGCCGTCGACCAGCATCTTGAAGCCGCGGATCGTCTCCTTGAGCGAGACGTACTTGCCCGGCGAACCGGTGAAGACTTCGGCGACGTGGAAGGGCTGCGACAGGAAGCGCTGGATCTTGCGCGCGCGCGACACGGCGAGCTTGTCTTCGGGCGACAGCTCGTCCATGCCCAGGATGGCGATGATGTCGCGCAGCTCCTTGTAGCGCTGCAGCGTGGCCTGCACCCGGCGGGTCGTCGTGTAGTGCTCTTCGCCGATCACGTTGGGGTCGATCTGGCGCGAAGTGGAGTCGAGCGGGTCGACCGCCGGGTAGATGCCCAGCGAGGCGATGTCGCGCGACAGCACGACCGTGGCGTCGAGGTGCAGGAAGGTGGTCGCCGGGCTGGGGTCGGTGAGGTCGTCGGCCGGCACGTACACCGCCTGGACGGACGTGATGGACCCGGTCTTGGTCGAGACGATGCGCTCCTGCAGCTTGCCCATTTCCTCGGCCAGCGTCGGCTGGTAGCCCACCGCCGAGGGCATGCGCCCGAGCAGCGCCGAGACCTCGGTGCCGGCCAGGGTGTAGCGGTAGATGTTGTCGACGAAGAAGAGCACGTCGCGGCCCTCGTCGCGGAACGATTCGGCCATGGTGAGGCCGGTGAGGCCCACGCGCAGCCGGTTGCCCGGCGGCTCGTTCATCTGGCCGAACACCATCGCGACCTTGGACTGCTCGAGGTCGTCGGGCTTGACCACGCCCGCTTCGATCATTTCGTGATAGAAGTCGTTGCCCTCGCGGGTGCGCTCGCCCACGCCGGCGAACACGGAAAGGCCGGAGTGCTGCGTGGCGATGTTGTTGATGAGTTCCAGCATGTTCACGGTCTTGCCGACCCCGGCGCCGCCGAACAGGCCGATCTTGCCGCCCTTGGCGAACGGGCAGACCAGGTCGATCACCTTGATGCCGGTCTCGAGCAGCTCGACCGAGGGGGCGAGGTCGGCGAAGATCGGCGCCTTCTGGTGGATCTCGCGTTTGACCTCGGAGCGGATCGGGCCGACTTCGTCGATCGGGCGGCCCAGCACGTCCATGATGCGGCCCAGCGTGCCCTTGCCGACGGGCACGCGGATCCCGGCGCCGGTGCCATGCACCTTCATGCCGCGCTTGAGGCCGTCGCTCGAGCCCATGGCGATGGTGCGCACCACGCCGTCGCCCAGGTGCTGCTGCACCTCGAAGGTCAGGCCCTGCTCGACGAGCTTGTTGGTCGGATCGGGCTCGAGCACGAGCGCGTCATAGACCTGCGGCATGGTCTCGCGCGGGAATTCGATGTCGACCACCGCACCGATGCATTGAACGATCTGTCCGTTTGCCATGATTGCCCTCAGTTCAGAATTCTGCTTCGACCGCCACCCTCACCCCGGCCCTCTCCCGCAAGCGGGAGAGGGGGAACAGCTCCCCTTGGGGGGATTTGCTCCCCTCTCCCGCGCAGCAGGTGAGGGGGAACAGCTCCCTTTGGGGGGATTTGCTCCCCTCTCCTGCGCAGCGGGAGAGGGGCCGGGGGTGAGGGCGGTTGCTACGAAATCGCCGCGCTGCCGCCGACGATCTCCGAGATCTCCTTCGTGATGCCGGCCTGGCGCGTCTTGTTGTAGACCAGCTGCAGTTCCTCGATCATCTTCTTGGCGTTGTCGGACGCCGATTTCATGGCCACCATGCGCGCGCTCTGTTCGGAGGCCATGTTCTCGGCCACCGCCTGGAACACCAGCGCCTCGATGTAGCGCACCATGAGGTCGTCGACCACGCTGCGTGCGTCGGGCTCGTACAGGTAGTCCCAGGCGTAGGCCGAGCGCTCGGCTTCGGTCTGCGCCAGGCGCTCGGCCGACAGCGGCAGCAGCTGTTCGAGCAGCGGTTCCTGCTTCATCGTGTTGACGAAGCGCGAGTACGCCAGGTACAGGGAGCCGATCCGGCCCTGCGCGTAGGCATCGAGCAGCGGCTTGACCGGGCCGATGAGCTTCTCCAGCGAGGGCCGGTCGCCCAGGTGAACGGCCTGGGCGACGACGTCGGCGCCCAGGCGCTGCAGGAAGGCCAGGCCCTTGGCGCCGATCGCGGTGGCCTGGAACTTCACGCCTTCGGCCTCCCAGAGCCGGAAGCGCGCCAGCAGCAGGCGCTGGATGTTCGTGTTGAGGCCGCCGCACAGCCCCTTGTCGGTCGTGACCAGGATCAGCCCGGCCGGCAGATTGCCCTCGCGCTTGAGCAGGAAGGGATGCTTGTACTCGGGGTTGGCCTCGGCCATGTGCGCCGTGATGTTGCGGATCTTGTCCGAGTACGGGCGCGACAGGCGCATGCGTTCCTGGGCGCGGCGCATCTTCGACGCCGCGACCATCTCCATGGCCTTGGTGATCTTGCGCGTGTTCTGCACGCTCTTGATCTTGACGCGGATTTCCTTGGTGCTGGGCATCGGCTTTTCCTGCGCGGGCGCGGCGTTACGGTGCGGGCGGGTGGCGGTGGTGCGCTTGCGCCGCCGCTCAGTACGCCGCGCTGGCGAAGAAGGTCTTGATCGCCTCGCTCAGCGCAGCCTCGTCGTCCTTGGGCATGTCCTTGGACGATTCGATGCGCTGGACCAGCGCCGCGGCATTGAGCTTGAGGTGGTCGCGCAGGGCCTTCTCGGCCGCCAGGGCCTTGGGCACCGGCACGGCATCGAAGTAGCCGTTGTTGACCGCGAACAGTGTCACCGCCTGCTCCCAGACCTGCAGCGGCTGGTACTGCGGCTGCTTCATGAGTTCCGTGACCAGGCGGCCGCGGTCGAGCTGCTTGCGCGTGGCGTCGTCAAGATCGGAGGCGAACTGGGCGAAGGCCGCCAGCTCGCGGTACTGGGCCAACGCCAGGCGCACGCCGCCGCCGAGCTTCTTGATGACCTTGGTCTGCGCCGCGCCGCCGACGCGCGACACCGAGATGCCGGCATTGATGGCCGGCCGGATGCCGGCATTGAAGAGGTCGGTCTCGAGGAAGATCTGGCCGTCGGTGATCGAGATCACGTTGGTCGGCACGAACGCCGTGACGTCGCCGGCCTGGGTCTCGATGATCGGCAGGGCGGTGAGCGAGCCGGTCTTGCCCTTGACCGCGCCGTGGGTGAACTTCTCGACGTATTCCTCGTTGACCCGGGCGGCTCGTTCGAGCAGACGCGAGTGCAGGTAGAAGACGTCGCCCGGATAGGCCTCGCGGCCCGGCGGCCGGCGCAGCAGCAGCGAGATCTGGCGATAGGCCCAGGCCTGCTTGGTCAGGTCGTCATAGATGATGAGGGCATCCTGGCCGCGGTCGCGGAAGTACTCGCCCATGGTGCAGCCCGAGTAGGGCGCGATGTACTGCATGGCGGCCGAGTCCGAAGCCGTGGCGGCGACGATGATGGTGTAGGCCATCGCGCCCGCTTCCTCGAGCTTGCGCAGCACGTTGGCGATGGTCGACGCCTTCTGGCCGATCGCGACGTAGACGCAGATGACGTCCTTGCCCTTGGAGTTGATGATCGTGTCGACGGCCACCGCGGTCTTGCCGGTCTGGCGGTCGCCGATGATGAGCTCGCGCTGGCCGCGGCCGATCGGCACCATGGCGTCGATCGACTTGAGGCCGGTCTGCAGCGGCTGCGTGACCGACTTGCGCGCGATGACGCCCGGCGCCACCTTCTCGATGACGTCGCGCTCCTTGGCGTTGATCGGGCCCTTGCCGTCGATCGGCGTGCCCAGGGCGTCGACCACGCGGCCGATCAGCTCGACGCCCACCGGCACGTCGAGGATGCGCCCGGTCGTCTTGACCGTGTCGCCTTCGGAGATGTGGGTGTACTCGCCCAGCACCACCGCGCCGACCGAGTCGCGCTCGAGGTTGAGCGCCAGGCCGACGGTCTGGTCCTTGAATTCGAGGATCTCGCCCTGCATGACGTCGGACAGCCCGTGCACGCGGCAGATGCCGTCGGTCACGGTGACCACCGTGCCCTGGGTACGGACATCGGCAGCGACACCCAGGCCCTGGATGCGGCTCTTCAGCAGCTCGCTGATTTCGGAAGGGTTGAGTTGCATCAGGTGCTCCAATGATCCAGTGTGGGAATTCGTGCGGTCGGTCAGGCGGTCAGCCGGGCCCGCATGGCGTCGAGGCGGGCGCGTACCGAGCTGTCGAGCACGCGGTCGCCGACGGTGACCCGCACGCCGCCGATGAGGTCGGGATTGATGCGCACTTCGGGCTTCAACTGCACCGGAAACCGGTGGCGCAGCGCGCCGACCAGGCCGGCGGTCTGCTCGGCGCTCAGCGCGAAGGCGCTCTCGATGATGCAGTCGGCGACGCCTTCGGCGCCGTTCTTGCGCTCATGGAACTGCGCGACGATCTGCGGCAGCGCGGCCAGCCGTTCGTTCTTCAGCACGACCCTGAGCAGTTCGCCGACCGGGGCGGGCAGGGCCGTTCCGGCCAGCCCGGCCAGCAGCTGGTAGCGGTGGTCGTCGCTCAGTCGCGGGTTGGACAGCGCCTCGGTGACGGCATGCTGCCCGACCAGGCCGCTCAGGGCGTCGAGCGCCGCCAGCCACTGCCCGGCGGCGCCCGGCCCGGCGGCGGTGGCCGCGGCGTACAGCGCCTCGGCATACGGGCGGGCGATGGTCGAGAGCTCGGCCATGTCAGAGCTGCTGCTTGAGCTGGTCAAGCAGCTCGGCGTGCGTGCGCGCGTCGACTTCGCGCTTGAGGATGGATTCGGCCCCGCTCACGGCGAGCGCCGCGACCTGGTCGCGCAGCGCGGTCTTGGCGCGCACCACCTGCTGCTCGGCCTCGACCTTGGCGGCGGCGATGAGCCGGTCGGCCTCGGTCTTGGCCTGCGCCTTGGCCGCCTCGATGATGGCCTGGGAACGCTTCTCGGTGTCGATGATGATGAGCTGGGCGCGGGCCTTGGCGTCGGTCTCGAGTTCCTGGACCTTGCGCTTGGCTTCGCCCAGGCTCTTGGTGCCCTGCTCGGCGGCCGCCAGGCCGTCGGCGATCTTCTGGCGCCGCTCGTCGAGCGTGGTGCGCAGCATCGGCCAGAAGTACTTCATCGTGACCCAGGCGGAGACCAACAGGACGACCGTCTGGAAAAACAGCGTTGAATTGACGTGCATGCTGCGCTCCGGTTCGCTCCGAGGCGGGACGACGGGCCGTCCGGCGGCCCGCGCGGCGCCCTCGGGTTACGTCGAGGGGTCGAGGGCGATCAGCCCTTGAACGGGCTGGCGACGGCGAACCAAAGGGCGATACCGGTACCGATGATGAACGAGGCGTCGATCAGGCCCAGCAGCAGGAAGACCTTGCCCTGCAGCGTGTTCATGAGCTCGGGCTGGCGGGCCGAGGATTCGATGAACTTGCCCGACATGATGCCGATGCCGATACAGGCGCCAGCGGCACCCAGTCCGATGATCAGGCCGCAAGCGATGGCGACGAGGCCGACGGTGGTCATAACATTCTCCTGGTTGGAATTGCTCGTTCGATTGGTAAGGGGGCGTGCGCCGGCGCGGCCGGCGCTCAGTGCGGGGCGTGCGATTCCTGGCCCTGGCCGACATAGACCAGCGTGAGCATCATGAAGATGAAGGCCTGCAGCAGCACGATCAGGATGTGGAAGATCGTCCAGGCGAAACCGAGCAGGACATGGAACAGGCCCAGCACCGAGCCCAGGACGATGTCGTGCGTGGAATCGAGGGCGAAGGCGCCGCCCAGCAGGGCGATCAGGAAGAACAGCAGTTCGCCGGCGTACATGTTGCCGTACAGCCGCATGCCCATGGAAAAGGTCTTGGACACGTATTCGATCATGTTCAGGCCGAAGTTGGCCAGGGCCAGCGCCAGGCCGCCCAGCCAGGTGAGCGGGTTGGCGCTCAGGTGGACGGCGCCGAAGGGTGCGACGAACAGCTCCTTGATCCAGCCGACCAGGCCCTTGAACTTGATCGAGTAGAAGATGGAGAGCAGGAGCACGCCCAGCGCCATGCCCAGCGGCGCGTTGATGTCGGCGGTGGGCAGCGGGCGCATGTGCTCGACGCCGAGCAGGCTGGCGATCTTGGGAATCAGGTCGACCGGCAGCAGGTCGATGGCGTTCATGATCGCGACCCAGAAGAACACCGTGAGGGCCAGCGGCGCGGCATAGCTGCGGTCGACCGAAACCATGGACTTGGCCTGTTCCTCGACCGCCTCGACGGCCCATTCGACCAGCGCCTGGAAGCGGCCGGGAACGCCGGTGCTGGCGCGCCGCGCGGCCAGGAACAGGATGAGCATGACCGCGGCCACGGTCAGCAGCGAGAACAGGACGGTGTCGAAGTTGACGATCGAGGCGTCGAAGAGGCCTTCCTGCTCGCCGCTGGACAGGTGGTGCAGGTGGTGCGCGACGTACTCGGAGCCGGTGAGCGGTTCTTCGGCGGTGGCCATCGTGTGTTTCTTCGTTCGCGCCTTGCTTCAGATGCGACGCAAGGCGTAGGCAAAGGGTTGGACCAACAAAACGGCGCCGACGGAAGCCATCAGCGCCGGCCAGACTGCCTGCCGGTAGCCCAGAACGATCAACGCCAGCAGGCCGGCGGTCAGGACAACCTTCAACAACTCGCCCAGCAGGAGCGCGACGGCATTCCGCTGCGCCACCTGCCGTGCCAACTGCCGCGCCACCTGCGGTGCCGGCGCGCCACCGGCCGCTGCGCCCCCCGCCATGGCCGACCGGCGGGCCAGCAGCATCAGGTTGAGCGCGAACAGCCCGTTCGGCACCGTGCAGGCCAGTCCGCCGAGCAGCGCGGAGACGGCCGCCGCGAGGCCGCTCGCCGCCCCGGCAAGCGCGGCGACGAGCACGGACGTGACGAACTGGAACAGCACGACGCGGACCATCGCCCGGGAACTCCGATTCCGGCGCAGGCTCGCCGCCGGCCCGCGGCCCGCCGACGGTCTGGCGCAGCCCTGCGGCGCCTTGCGGTACCGCACCCGGTGACCGCCATGGCGGATCGCGACGCCGGCGACCCGAGGCGAAAATTCGGCCTTCCCGTCTCCCCCAAAGCCCTGGGATTTTACGGTCACGCGATCCAGAGGGTCAAGTCCGCTGCACCGGGGGTGCGCGGGGCGCACTGCGCCATGCGCTTTTTTGCAACAGGCCGTAAGGCTGGCGTCAGGTGGTGCGCGTGCTTTGGCTCATCGCGCACGTCGGCGCGCCGGCTCAGGCGCCGTGCGCCCGATCGGCCTGCAGCACGTCGAGGATGCCCTGCAGCTGGTCGAGGCCGGCATAGTCGATCACGACCTGCCCGCGTCCACCGCGGCCCGCGGTGATGACCACGCGCGTCGCAAGCCGGTCGGACAGCTGCTCTTCGAGGCGCAGCAAGTCGCGATCCTTGGCCGCGGCGGGCCTGGTGCGCGGCGCCGGCGCGGCGGCGCGCTGCACCAGGGCCTCGGTCTGGCGGACCGAGTAGCCGCGCGCCGCGATTTCCTGTGCCAGGTGGATCTGATCCAGCGTGCCCAAGGCGAGCAGGGCGCGGGCGTGTCCCATGTCGAGGGCGCCGGCCATGAGCAGCTCCTGCACCGGCGGTGCAAGTTGCAGCAGGCGCAGCAGGTTGGTGGTGGCGCTGCGCGATCGGCCGATGGCCTCCGCGGCCTGTTCGTGGGTGAAGGAGAACTCGGCGATCAGGCGCTGCACGCCCATCGCCTCCTCGAGGGGATTGAGATCCTCGCGCTGGATGTTCTCGATCAGTGCCATGGCCAGCGCGGCCTCGTCGGGCACCTCGCGCACGGCGACCGGCACTTCCTCGAGGCCGGCCATCTGCGCGGCGCGAAAGCGCCGCTCGCCGGCGATGATCTCGTATTGCCCGTCGCCCACCGGACGCACCAGGATGGGCTGGATCACGCCCTGGCGCCGGATCGAGGCGGCAAGTTCGGCGAGGGCCTCGGGTTCCATGCGGGTGCGCGGCTGGTACTTGCCGGCACGCAGCCGGGTGACCGGCAGCGATTGCGGCGGCTGGGCGGCCAGCGGATCGGCTTCCGCACCCAGCAGGGCGTCGAGCCCGCGGCCCAGTCCTTTGTTGCGTTTGGTGGAAGCATTCATCATCGGGATCGGTTCCATGTCTGGCGCCCGGTCGGGCGGACGGGGCGCGCTGCGGCGGGCGGTTGCCGGCGCCGCGCGCAGGGTCGGCGGCCGGGGGTGGTCAAAGGTGGCGCGTTCGCTCGACCATCTCGGCGCCGAAGGCGACATAGGCCACCGCGCCGCGCGACGTCCGGTCGTAGATGACGCCGGGCGTGCCATAGCTCGGCGCTTCAGCCAGACGGACGTTGCGCGGGATGATGGTCTTGAACACCTTGTCGCCGAAGTGCGATTCGAGCTGGTCGGAGACCTGCTGTTGCAGGGTCATGCGCGGGTCGAACATGACGCGCAGCAGGCCGATGATCTTCAGGTCCGGATTGAGGTTGGCGTGGACGCGCTTGATCGTGTTGACGAGGTCGGTCAGGCCTTCGAGCGCGAAATATTCGCACTGCATCGGGATGATCACGCCGCGCGCCGCGCACAGTCCGTTCAACGTGAGCAGCGACAGCGAAGGCGGGCAATCGATGAGGATGAAATCGTAGTTCGGCCGCACCGGTGCCAGGGCGTGGCGCAGGCGCGCCTCGCGCTCGCCGATCTCGACCAGCTCGATTTCCGCGCCGGCCAGCTCGCGGTTGGCGCCCAGCAGGTCGTAGCCTGCGCCCGGCACGCGGACGACCGACGCCGGCAGGTCGGCCAGGCCGACCAGGACCTGGTACACGGAATTCTTCAGGCCGCGCTTGTCGATGCCGCTGCCCATCGTGGCATTGCCCTGCGGGTCCAGGTCGACCAGCAGCACACGCTGGCCGTGCAGGGCGAGGCCCGCCGCCAGGTTGACGCTGGTGGTGGTCTTGCCGACTCCACCCTTCTGGTTGGCGATGCAAAAGATCTGGGCCAAGCGGTTCCCTGGGTTCGAACTAGTAGGTTGTCGTCGGGTGCGGCGCGCGCAGCAGGACGAGGTGGCGTTGCTCGTCCAGCAGCGGGACGCGCAGTGTAATGGTCGGCAAAAGATGCGGGCCGGGCGGCAGATCGCGGATTTCTTCCTCCGGCAGGCGGCCCTTCATGGCCGCCCAGAGGCCGCCCGGTGCCAGCAGCGGGCCGGTGAGCGTGACGAATTCGCGCAGCGTGGCGAAGGCGCGCGACACCGCGAAATCCTGCGGCGCCAGGCGGCATTGCTCGAGTCGGGCATGCTGCACCGTGAGGTTGCGCAGGCCCAGCTCGAGCGCGGCCTGGCGCAGGAAGGCGCACTTCTTTTGTACGGCGTCGACCAGCGTGCCGTGCCAGTCGGGGCGGGCGATGGCCAGCGGGATGCCCGGCAGTCCGCCGCCCGAGCCCGCGTCGACGAAGCGCACGACGCGGCCGGGCGACAGCACGGCACCCTGGCGTTGCAGCGCCGCTTCTAACGGCCGGACGATGGCCAGGCTATCGAGCAGGTGGTGGGTCAGCAGGTGCTCGGGATCGTCGATCGCGGTGAGATTGTGGACCCGGTTCCAGCGGCGCAGCAGCCGGGCATATTGCTGCAGCCGGTTGCACTGAGCTGGGCTGAGCGCAAGATCGAGCTGTGTGGCGAGGGCCTGCAGCCGCTCGATCGGATAGAGGGCTTCGGCGGTCGCCGGATCGTGGCCGGGCGCGGTGGTCATGCAGGGGCAGGGCGGCTGGGCAGGTGGAACCCGGGGCGTCCGGCGCGGCGCGGGTTCAGGCGGCGCGCTGGCGCGGGTCGGCGGTCAGCCGGGAAGTTGGGTCAAGTTGGGCTTCCTGCGCGATACCGGCGGCGGTGGGCGCGTCGCCTGCCGGCAGTGCAAGCTTGTTCCAGCGCTTGAGAAAGACCAGCAGCAGCGAAATCGCCGCCGGCGTGACACCGGATATTCGGCTGGCCTGGCCGATGGTCTGGGGCCGCGCCGCGTCCAGCTTCTGGCGCACCTCGATCGAGAGCCCGCGGACCGCGGCGTAATCAAAATCGGGCGCAATGAGCGTTGTCTCGCTGTTTTCGTGGCGTGCGATTTCCTGCAGCTGGCGCGCGATGTAGCCGTCGTACTTGGCGGCGATCTCCAGCTGCTGGACCACATCACTTTCGAGGTCGGCGGTCGCGGCAGGCACTGCGGAATTGGCTGCGCCGCCCATGCGCAGCGCCGCCAGGTCTCGGTAGCGGATTTCCGGCCGTTTCAGAAGCTCGTACAAGGTGTGCTCACCATCGAGTGGTTTGCCAAAGACCCTCGCGGATTGTTCATCACCAAGTAAGCGTGTATTCACCCACGTGGATTTTAGGCGCTGCAGCTGGCGTTCGATGTCGTCGCGTTTTCGGGCAAAGCGCGACCAGCGCACGTCGTCGACGCAGCCGATTCGCCGCCCGATTTCGGTCAGACGTAGATCGGCGTTGTCTTCGCGCAATGACAGCCGGTATTCGGCCCGGCTGGTGAACATGCGGTAGGGCTCGCTGACCCCGCGTAACGTCAGATCATCGACCAGCACGCCGAGGTATGCCTGGTCGCGCCGCGGAAACCAAGATTCGCGGTCCAGCGCCTTGCAAGCCGCATTGATTCCCGCGAGCAGGCCCTGCGCGGCGGCCTCTTCGTAACCCGTCGAGCCGTTGATCTGCCCGGCAAAGAACAGCCCCGGCAATTTGCGGGTCTCGAGCGTTGGATGCAGGGCGCGCGGGTCGAAAAAATCATATTCGATGGCGTAGCCCGGCCGAACGATATGCGCCCGCTCCAGGCCGCGGATCGAACGAACGAGCTCGAGCTGGACATCGAAGGGCAGGCTGGTCGAGATGCCATTGGGGTAGAACTCGTGCGTCTCGAGGCCTTCGGGCTCGAGAAAGATCTGGTGCGCATCCTTGGCGGCAAAGCGGTGAATCTTGTCTTCGATCGACGGGCAATAGCGCGGTCCGATTCCTTCGATGACCCCCGAATACATCGGTGAGCGCGCAAGGTTCGCGCGGATCAGCTCGTGGGTGCCACGGTTCGTGTGGGTGATCCAGCACGGCCGCTGCGCCGGGTGCTGCCCGGCGTCCCCCAAGAAGGAGAAGACCGGTACCGGATCGCGATCGCCTGGCTGCTCTTCGAGCGACGCGAAATCGATCGTCCGGCCGTCGATGCGTGGTGGGGTTCCGGTCTTGAGTCGGCCCTGGGGAAGATCGAGCTCTTTGAGCCGGGCGGCGAGCGAAATCGCCGGGGCGTCACCGGCGCGACCGCCGGCGTGGCGCTCGAGGCCGATATGGATGAGCCCGTTCAGGAAGGTCCCAGTGGTCAAGACGATGCAGCGGGCGCGAAAGCGTATCCCCGACTGCGTGACCACGCCTACTACGCGGTCGCCCTCGAGGATGAGGTCGTCGACCGGCTGCTGGAATACCTGTAACCCGGGCTGGTTCTCCAGTCGCCGTCGGATCGCGGCGCGATACAGCACGCGATCGGCCTGGGCTCGGGTTGCCTGGACCGCAGGGCCCTTGGACCGATTCAGGACGCGAAACTGGATGCCAGCTTCGTCGGTCGCCTGGGCCATCGCGCCGCCGAGTGCGTCGATTTCCTTGACCAGATGTCCCTTGCCGATCCCCCCGATGGATGGATTGCACGACATTTGCCCCAAGGTCTCAATGCTGTGCGTGAGAAGCAGGGTTCGCGCGCCGATCCGCGCGGAAGCCAAGCTCGCCTCCGTCCCGGCGTGGCCGCCTCCGATGACGATTACGTCGAATTGGTCCGGGAAAATCATGGCCTTGGCTTTGCGCGCTGGCTGGAAATCCGTCCGACCCAGTGATCGCGATCCAGAGGGGTTTTGGCCAGCCGAGCCGGCAAGTATATATGCGGTCCCCTGCCACCGTAGGCAGAGCATGTTTCACGTGGAACACGTTCCCCATGAAAAAGATGTCGTATCAACAAGTGTCGTATGCGTTTTCCGTTGTTTCAAACCAGTGGTGTTCGCAGCGTGCGTCGCACGAAGCGCGAATAGGATGGAGGGTGTCGTAGGTAATCGGCGCCGTATGACACCGTCGTCACTTGGAACCGTCGGCATACATGACCCATGGCGGGCGGAGTGTGCGTCGGGCGGAAATCGTGAGGAGTTGCCATCGAGCCAGCCGTCTCCCGGGTTCCTTTCGAAAGGCAAGCCTGTTCCACGTGAAACAAATGGCCAGCCGCGCGGGGAAGGTGCGCAGAACCGACAGGGTAGCCGACAATTTCCGCATTGATCGCCGAGGTGGCCCGGCGCCGTCGGAACCTAGCGGCCGTACTTGGGTTTCGCCAGCGTGCCGTGCATCCGCACGCGGATGGGCGCCAGGACACGAGTGGTGCCCAGATCGACGTGCAGGACACCGCTCAGTTCGTGGCTGGGGGAGACGGAGACCTCGCCCAGCGCGAGAAGCGCGCCGGCGCGCGCGTGAAGGTCGCGTATCGTCGTCTGCTTGCTGCTGGCAACCAGAGTCGCATCGAGCGCGACAAAGCGCGTCGTCCCACCACTGGATTCGGGGTTTGCTCCTGGATTCATGGCGATGAAACCGAGATTGATGCCATTGAGAATGGCCGAGCGAACCTGTAGCGGTGCGACAAGCACGGAATCATCGACCGCGTCCTGCAACGTAGGTCCTTGGCCGCTGAAGCGCCCGTTGAACGAGGCCATTCCCTGCCCCATCGTCCCGACGTCGGCATCACCGTCATTCGACAGCTTGGCGGGCGGCGCCACCTGGCGCAAAAAGGCATCCAGATCAAGGCCATCCGTCACGGCGTTGCCGCTGAGCTGCCAGCCGCTTTCGCTCTTGGCATTTGCCGATCCATGAATTTCGCCAAACGGCCCGCTCAGCGAGAATTTCGTCAGCTCGACCTGGGCAAATGAGGCGCTTCCTTCGGCCAGTACCGATTCGATCGGCGTCTGCAGCCCGAAGGGCAGGACCCAGTTGCTCGCCCTGGCTTCGAATCCGACGATTTCCGGCGTCTGCGGGGTCATCACGAACTGGATGTAACCCTTGTTCGACGATTGCTTGGCAGTGATCTTGGCAAACGCGCCACCTGACCCGCGTTCAAGACTGAGATTCCATGAGCCCTTGAGCCAAGGCTGATCGGGGAACTGCAGGTCTTCGAAGTAGACGATGCCGATTCCATGGGCGATTGCGCCATCGAGCCGCGGCAAGAGCTGCAGCAGATCGTGTCCCTGGCTCATGGTGATCGAGCTTGGGCCGACCGACGCTTCGCCCCAGTTGAATCCGCTGCCCTGGAAGGCCTGGGCGATATGGCGGGTCGTCAGGCGGATCGTCACCTGATTGAGCACGACATTGTTCAAGCTGATTTTGCTGAGGATCAGCCGTGGCGAGGGCGTAAGGGCGAGCTGGGTGTTTTCCACCTGCACCGGTACGCCGAAGGCGGCACTGAGGCGATCCGACAGCGGCGCCGCGGCCAGCGAGGATTTCCAGGTGTCGATCGCCTGCCAGGCAATCAAGCCGATGATGGCAAGGACCCCGATGATCACAATCCGCGGCAACCAGGGCCGCAAGACCGAGGCATCGAAGCGGTTGCGCATCGAGTGATCCTCGAGCTGCTTGCGATCGTCCATGTCGCGCAGGTCCAGCCGGTCCGGCACGTTCACCGTGGTGATGGCGAAGTCCGTCGCGGGAACATCCGAACTTCCATACGCCATGAGTGCTCCTGATGCGGTGATCGGCCGCTCGCACGCGATAACACGTGAATACTTACTGTCGGCCCGAACTAGTCCACACGATACCTCAATGCAGGGCACCGGCGTCTTGACCGGATCCCATGCCGCGCCGGCGCAGCCACAGCGCCAGCTCGCCGACGACGCCACGCCGGAACGACATGACGCAACCCACGAAAATGAGGCCGGTTACGATGGTAACGGCCTCGCCCAGGCCGGAAAACCAGGAAATGCCGGTGATCTTCGCCAGACCGGCACCGATATCGCCGATCTTGTTCTCCAGTCCGATGACAACCAGTGCACCGACCACGGGACCGGAAAGCGTGCCGACGCCGCCCACCAGTACGATCAGGACCACCAGCCCCGAGGTCGACCAATGCGCATCCGACAACGATGCGAAGCCGAGCAGCACCGCCTTGAGCGACCCTGCCAGCCCGGACAACGTGGCCGACAGCACGAAAGCAAGCAGCTTGATCCGGTTCGTCGCGTAGCCCAGCGACGTGGCCCGCGCTTCATTGTCACGCACGGCGGCCAGCGCCTGGCCGAACGGCGACTCGACGATCCTTTGTATCAGCAAATAGGCCGCGGCGAATATCGCCAGCACCAGGTAATAAAGGACGAGGTCGTCCTGCAGATCCAGTCCGAACAGGCGGCCGCGCGGTATGCCCTGCAGGCCGTCCTCGCCGTGCGTGAAGGGCGCCTGCAGGAAGACGAAGTAGAGCATCTGCGCCAGCGCCAGCGTGATCATCGTGAAGTAGATGCCGCTTCGCCGGATCGCCAGCCCGCCGATGACCAGCCCGAGAAACCCGGCGGCGGCCATGCCGGCCAGCAGCCCCAGTCCGGTCGGCAGGCCCCATTCGCGCAGCGCATGCCCGGTGACGTAGGCCGCGGCGCCGAAGAACGCCGCGTGGCCGAAGGACAGCAGGCCGGTGAAGCCGATGAGCAGATTGAACGAGCAGGCGAACAGCGCGAAGCACAGCACGTCCATCAGGAACACCGGATAGGCGCCCAGCTGCGGCAGCACCGCCGCCACGGCCAGCGCCGCCGCCATCCCGGCAAGGCTGCGCCAGCGCTGCGCGCCGCCTGCCGGGTCGATCGGCCCGGTAGCGCTCACTGTTCCCGTCCGAACAGCCCGGATGGCCGCACCAGCAGCACGATGGCCATGATCACGAACACCACGGTCGACGAGGCGACGGGATAGAACACCTTGGTCAGCCCTTCGATCACGCCCAGCACCAGTCCCGTCACGATCGATCCGGCGATCGAGCCCATGCCGCCGATGACCACCACGGCGAACACGACGATGATCAGGTTGCTGCCCATCAGCGGCTGCACCTGCAGGATCGGCGCGGCCAGCACGCCGGCCAGCGCGGCGAGCGCCACGCCGAAACCGTAGGTGAGCGTGATCATGCGCGGCACGTTCACCCCGAAGGCCTTGGTGAGCGGAGCGTTCTCGGTGCAGGCCCGCAGCCGGGCCCCCAGCGGCGTGCGCTCGATGACGTACCAGGTCGCCGCGCAGACCGCCAGCGAAACCGCGACCACCCAGATGCGGTAGATCGGCAGGACCAGGAAGCCCAGGTCGGCCGAGCCGCGCAGCAGATCCGGCACCGGGTAGGGCTGGCCGGACGCACCGTAGAAGGAGCGGAAGACGCCTTCGACCAGCAAGGTCAGGCCGAAGGTGAGCAGCAGCCCGTACAGGTGATCGAGCCCGTACAGTCGGCACAGCAGCAGGCGCTCGAACGCCATGCCGGCGACGCCGACCAGGATCGGCGCCAGCAGCAGCATCGGCCAGTAGCCCAGGCCGAAGAACTGCAGGCCGATCCACGCCAGCATGGCGCCCATCATGTACAGCGCGCCGTGGGCGAAGTTGATGACGTTGAGCAGGCCGAAGATCACCGCCAGGCCCAGCGACAGCAGCGCATAGAACGAGCCGTTGACCAGGCCGAGCAGCAGCTGCGCAATCAGCGCCGGAAGCGGTACCCCGAAGACGAAGGTCATGGGTGCGCGATCAGCGCCGGCCCGGGCGCGGCCGGGCCGTGCTCGCCGCCGCCCGGCCGCCCGGCCTCACTTCTTGACCAGCGGGCACTTCGAATCGGCCAGCGGCCGGAAGGCCTTCTCGCCGGGAACGACCTCGACCAGCTTCACCAGGTCCCACGGGTCCTTCGACTCCTGCGGTGTCTTCGCCTGGACCAGCCGCATGTCGTGGATCATGCTGCCGTCGGCGCGCACATAGCCGTCCTTGGCGAACATGTCATTGATGCGCTGCTTGCGCAGTTGCGCCATCACGCTGTCGCCGTCGTCGGTGCCGGAGGCCATGACCGCCGCCAGGTACTGCGCGGTGGCCGAATAGTCGGCGGCCTGGATGGCGGTCGGCATGGCCTTCATCTTGGCGAAATAGCGCTGCGCCCAGGCGCGCGACTCGGGGGTCTGGTCCCAGGTCCAGGCGTCGGTCATGTACATCCCCTGGGCCAGCGCCAGCCCGAGGCTGTGCACGTCGGTGTTGAACATGAGCAGGCCGGCGAGCTTCATCGACTTGGTCACGCCGAACTCGTTGGCCGCCTTGATCGAATTGATCGTATCGCCGCCGGCATTGGCCAGGCCGAGGATCTGCGCGCCGCTCGACTGCGCCTGCAGCATGAACGAGGAGAAATCGGCGGCGCTCAGCGGATGGAAGACGTGGCCGACCACGGTGCCGCCGTTGGCCAGGACCACCGCCGAGGTGTCCTTTTCCAGGTCCTTGCCGAAGGCGTAGTCGGCGGTCAGGAAATACCAGCTCTTGCCGCCGGCGCGCGCCACCGCGCCGCCGGTCACCGTGGCCAGCGCGTAGGTGTCGTAGGCGTAGTGGATGGTGTACGGCGTGCACTCCTCGTTGGTCAGCGACGAGGCGCCCGCGCCGATCGAGATGAAGGGCTTCTTCTTCTCGGCGGCGACCCGCTTCATGGCCAGATTGGTGCCCGAGCTCGTGCCGCCGATCAGCAGGTCTAGGCCCTTCTGGTCGAACCATTCGCGCGCCTTGGCCGACGCGACATCCTGCTTGTTCAGGTGGTCGGCGGTCACCAGGTCGACCGCGACGCCGGGATTCTTCTCCTTGAAGTCGTCGATCGCCATCTGGATCGCCGCGACGCCGCCGCTGCCGTCGATGTCGGCGTACAGGCCGGAAAGATCGGTGATGAAGCCGATGTGGATCGCGTTGTCCGACAGCTTGGGGGCCGCCGCGCCGGCGACCCCCGCCCAACCCGCCAGCCCCGCGGCCAGCGCCCAGCCCAGCAATCGCTTGTCCTGCATTTTCTCCCCCTCCTCGTTTCGAACCGTGTCCTCAGACCCCGAGCAACTCGTTGAGACGCTCCGTGCGCGACGCCAGCTCCGTCGCCGCGAAGGCGTCGACCACCTGACCGTGTTCCAGCACATAGAAGCGGTCGGCCAGCGGCGCCGCGAAGCGGAAATTCTGCTCCACCATGACGATGGTGAAGCCGCGCGCGCGCAGCGTGCGCACCATGTCCGCCAGCTTGTGCACGATGACCGGCGCCAGCCCCTCGGAGATCTCGTCGAGCAGCAGGATGCGCGCCCCGGTGCGCAGGATGCGGCCGACGGCCAGCATCTGCTGCTCGCCGCCCGACAGCCGCATGCCGGGACTCGACGCGCGCTCGCGCAGGTTGGGGAACATCTGCAGGATCTCGTCCACGCTCATGCCGCCCTCGCCGGCGACGCGCGGCGGCAGCATCAGGTTCTCCAGGCAGCTCAGGCTGGCGTAGATGCCGCGCTCCTCCGGGCAGTAGCCGACGCCCAGGTGGGCGATGCGGTGCGCCGGCGTATCGATGGCTTCCTTGCCGTGGATGCGGATCGATCCGCGCCGCGCTCCGGTCAGCCCCATGACGGCGCGCAGCGTGGTGGTGCGGCCGGCGCCGTTGCGCCCGAGCAGGGTCACCACCTCGCCGCTGCGCACCTCGAGGTTCACGCCGTGCAGCACGTGCGATTCGCCGTACCACGCATGCAGGTCGCGGATCTGCAGCGCCAGCGGCGCGGCCGCGTCCTGCGCCGGCGCATCGGCAACGGCGGCCGCGGTGGCCGTCATGCGTGCCCCGCCGGGGCCAGCGTCGCATCGGCGCCGCCCATGTAGGCCTCCAGTACCGCCGGATCGGTCGAGATCTCGGCATAGCTGCCTTCGGCCAGCACGGCGCCACGCGCCAGGACCGTGATCCGGTCGCACAGCCCGGCGACGACGCCCATGTTGTGCTCGACCATCAGGACCGTGCGGCCTGCCGCGACGCGGCGTATCAGTTCGGTGATCCGCGCCACGTCTTCGTGGCCCATGCCCTGGGTCGGCTCGTCGAGCAGCATCAGTTCCGGCTCGGTGGCCAGCGTGGTGGCGATCTCGAGCGCGCGCTTGCGGCCGTACGGCAGCTCGACGGTGGGGCGGCCGGCGTCGGCGGCCAGCCCGACCATCTCGAGCAGCTCGCCGGCCCGCTGGTCGAGGTGGCTCAGGGCGCGCCGGCTGCGCCAGAACTGGTAGGTCAGGCCGGTCGCGCGCTGCAGGGCGAAGCGGACATTGTCCAGGACGCTCATGCGGGCGAAGACCGAGGAGATCTGGAAAGAGCGGATCATGCCGCGCCGCGCGACGTCCTGCGCCGCCGCCCGCGTGATGTCGACGCCGTTGAAGAGGATGGTGCCGCGGCTCACCGGCAGGAAGCGCGTGAGCAGATTGAAGCAGGTCGTCTTGCCGGCGCCGTTGGGCCCGATGAGCGCGTGGATCGTGCCCCGCGCAACCTGCAGGTCGACATCCTGGACCGCGGTGAATCCGCGAAAATCCTTGCCCAGGCCGCGCGTCAGCAGGATCGGGTCTTCAGGTGTCACGTGCTGGATGGCGGAGGTGGCCTGGCGTCGCTGGCCGATCCGCATCTCCTAGTTATCGAGCCGAATGGCGGGCCGCCGCGTTGCGCCGCCCGCGCTCCGGTGCGGCGCACCGGTTCGTCGCGGTGGTCCCAGATGATTCCGGCTGCGGGCGCGCCGCTGCGGCGCCCGAATTCTGCCCTCATCCGCAGCCGATGTATACGGTGGCGCGAAAACCACTGCGCCAACCCTGGCGGCACGACCCTGTCCTGCGCCGGCCGGCGGCGCGGCGCCCGCCCGCACCGCGCCGGCCCGATCAGCGCTTCGCAAGGAACGGAAGCCGGGACGCCATCTCAGGACAGGACTTCGATCTCGACCGCCTGCGGGCCCTTCTGGCCTTGCTGCACCTGGAACTCGACGCGCTGGTTTTCCTTCAGCGTGCGGAAGCCCTTCGACTTGATACCGCTGTAATGCGCGAACACGTCGTTGCCGCCGTCGTCGGGCTTGATGAAGCCGAATCCTTTGGTCTCATTGAACCACTTCACGGTGCCAGTGGGCATAACGCTTCCTTCATATGGTGGGATCGCGGGAAGCGCCCGCGGCGCGCAGCAAGGGCATGCGGCGGCAACTCCCAGGAGCCCGTACGCGCGCCGGACCGGCGCACGTACGACGGCCGGGCGCGATATCCGTTGGAACGAAGCGCGGTCGGCATGGCGGAAAATGGCAACGGCACTGCAGGAGGGGGAACGAGACGCAGGCGAGTTGCAATAAGTCTGCAATGAAATCGCGAGGCAGATAGGGCGGAAGAGCCGTTGTTGCCGAAGCGCGGTGAGCGCGCCCGAAGACGCGAACCACGCGCCGGGAAAGCACAGCGCAATCAGGGGCTGCGCATGGAAAATTACTCCATTCCCCAGGCCGGCGCCAGCCCCGCAAGCTTGCCTTGGCCCCTTCGCGGCGCAAGCGATTGCAGCCGCCGCGCGGCCTGGCGCGGCTGTCCGCTTGCCCCGCGCCGCTGCGTATTTGCGCGCCGACTCAGCCGGCGTCGCCGGGATAGACGTGCTCCGGGCCCGGAAAAAGGCCTGCCCGCACCTGCGCGACGTAACTGCGGATCGCGCCCTCGACCGTGTTGCCTGCCGGATCGGCGGCGCGGCCGTCGAGGAAGTTGCGCACGAAGCGTGGCCGGCGGCCGACCCCGGCGCCGAGCGCATCGTGCAGCACGAGCACCTGCCCGTTGCAGCGCACGCTGGCGCCGATGCCGATGGTCAGGGCCCGGCACTGCGCGGCGATCGCATCGGCCAGCGGCTGCGGCACCGCTTCGATGACGATCAGCGCCGCGCCGGCCTGCTCGACCGCGAGCGCCGCTTCGCGCACCCGGTCGCCCCCCAGCCCGCGCCCCTGCACCCGGTAGCCGCCGAAGGAATTGACGTGCTGCGGCGTCAACCCGACGTGGCCGCATACCGGCACGCCGCGCTGCACGAGAAACTCGATGGTCGGCGCCATCTCGACCCCGCCCTCGAGCTTGACCATCTGGGCACCGGCCTGCATCAGCTCGACGGCGCTGCCCAGGGCCTGCGCCGGGCTTTGCTGGTACGAACCGAAGGGCATGTCGGCGACGATGAAGGCGCGCTGCGCGCCGCGCACCACGGCGCGCGTGTGGTAGGCCACGTCGGCGACGGTCACCGGCAGGGTCGAGTCGTGGCCCTGCACCACCATGCCGAGCGAATCGCCGATCAGGATGAGATCGACCTCCGCGGCGTCGAGCACGGCGGCAAAGCTCGCGTCGTAGCAGGTCAGGGTGGCCAGCTTGCGCTCGCCGGCGTAGCGGCGCAGATCATGCAAGGTGAGGCGCATGGCGCGTCCTTTCATTTGCCGATGCAGAATCGGCCGAAGATCTGTCCCAGCAGTTCGTCGGAGGATACGACGCCGGTGATCGAGCCGAGCGCCGCGGCCGCCAGCCGCAGGTCTTCGGCGAACAGCTCGAGCGCGCCGGCACCGTGGCGGCGGGCGGCCTCGACCTGCTCGGCGGCGCGGGCCAGGGCCTGCAGGTGGCGCTCGCGCGCCAGGAAAGCACCCTCGGCGGCGCCGGCGCCATCCCAGCCGGCGACCCGCAGCAGCATCGCCCGCAGCGCGTCGAGGCCGGCGCCGCTTTGCGCGCTCAGCCGGACGCCACCGGCGAATTCCCCGGCAGCGGCCCCGGTCAGGTCGATCTTGTTGTGCACCACGAGGCGCCGCGCACCGGGTGCCAGCCCTGTCGCCAGGGCCGCATCGCGCCCGGCCGCCGCCGGCTGCCGATCGTCGTGCACCTCGAGGACCACGTCGGCCGCGGCGAGGGCGGCACGGGCCCGGTCCACGCCCATGCGCTCGACCGGATCGCTGGTGGCGCGCAGCCCTGCCGTATCGACCAGGTGAAAGGCGACGCCTTCGATCGCGATGCTGCGCTCGATCCGGTCGCGGGTCGTGCCGGGGTAGGCGCTGACGATGGCTGCGTCCTCGCCGGCCAGCGCGTTGAGCAGGCTGGATTTGCCGACGTTCGGCGCGCCGGCGATGACCACGTTCACCCCATGGCGCAGCAAGGCGCCCTGGCGGGCCCGTGCCGTCACCGACTGCAGCGCCAGGGCCAGCCGATCGAGGCGCGCCGAGGCATCGGCGGCGCGCAGGAAATCGAGCTCCTCTTCGGGAAAATCGAGCGTCGCCTCGGTCAGCGCCCGCAGTTCGGTCAGCTCGTGCGCCAGTTCGCGCAGCGCAGCCGAGAATTCGCCCTGCAGCGAGCGCATCGCGCCGCGCGCCGCGGCGGCGGTGCCGGCGTCGATGAGGTCAGCCACCGCCTCGGCCTGGGCCAGGTCGAGGCGGTCATTGAGGTAGGCCCGCCGGGTGAATTCGCCCGGTTCGGCCATGCGCATGCCGGCCGGGCGGCCGGCCTCCAGGCAGCGCGCCAGCAGCTCGCGCAGCACCACCGGTCCACCGTGCCCTTGCAGCTCGAGCACCGTCTCGCCGGTGTAGGAATGGGGCGCCGGGAAGAGCAGCGCCAGCCCGGCGTCGATCGCCCGGCCCGAAGCATCGAGAAACGGCGCATACAGGGCGCGGCGCGGCTCCAGCCGGGGCGCCACCGCGCCGAGCACCCCGCTGACAACCAGGCTCAGGTCGCGCCCCGACAGGCGAACGACTCCGATGCCACCACGACCTGGCGCAGTGGCGATGGCGGCGATCGGGTCGAGCGGAGCGCTCATCGGCGCGAATGTACCGGAGCGCGGCGCGCCGGATGGATCCGCCGCGCGCGGTCGGCGAACCTCTGGCCAGGGGCGGAGCCGCGCGCACGGACCGGCTCTGCCGGATGGCCGGCAACCCATCCCGTTGTTGCGGCAGTTTCCCGGATTTCGCGCTAAGCCGGCAAATTGATTGAGATTTTCAATTAAACCGGGCCGATTCCGGGCATAATCCCGCCCCGAGGCGTAGGGGCGCCATGGCAGCAGGCGTGGCTCCTGACCTCGATCGCATGACCGCGGCGGACGCTACAAGAAGAGAGGGACGCAACAGGCTGGCCCGCGTGGCCCCTGTCAACGGCTCCGGGTTACACCGCGTTACAAGCCCTGCAAGCGGACACGCCCGCGGAAATCCCTACGGTGTCCGGACGCTCTGCGAATTCCAAAATCCAACTTTCCATGGAACTGAAAATGACGAAACTGCTCGCTACCTTGGTCGCTTCGATGTTTGTCGCCGGCGCCGCCTTTGCCGACGACATGAAGAAGGACGAGATGAAGAAGGACGCGATGGCCAAGACGGAAATGAAGAAGGACGAGATGAAGCACGAAGGCAAGGACGCCATGAAGAAGGACGGCGCCAAGGCCGGTGCCAAGAAGGACGAAATGAAGAAGGACGCGATGTCCAAGATGGACGCGAAGAAGGACGAAATGAAGAAGTAAGGACCCGGCAGCCCACGCTGCTGACGTTCTGCCGGCGGGCCTGAAGGCGCATCCCTTCGGCCCGCTTTTTGCTGGACCACGGTACGCCCGGCGCAAGGCCGCTGGCGGCCCTGGTGCGGTACAGTCAACGCGGCGGCCGGTGCCGGCGTTGTATCCGGACAAGGCGCGCATCGCGCCCGACTGCGAAGCAGGCCCTGCCGCGGCCGGCCTGCGTGGTTTCCCCATCCACCCATGGAAAGAAACATGAACAAGCTGATTGCTGCCCTCGTCTCGGGCCTGTTCGCAAGTGGCGTCGCCCTTGCGCAAACCGCCGCTCCTGCCGCACCCGCCGCGCCGTCGGCTCCGGCCGCGGCGCCGGACGTCAAGCCCGACGCCAAATCGGAAGCCAAGCCGGAATCGAAGAAGCACAAGCGCAGGAAGCACAAGCGCGACAAGGCCGCCGATGCCGCCAAGACCGACGCGGCGAAGACGGCGCCGGACTCGAGCAAGCCGATGACCGCGCCCAGCGCGCCGCCGGCCCCGGCCGCGAAGTAGTTCGATTCAAGGTCGCGCCGCCCGCGGCCCGACGAGGCGGCGGGCGGCGGCGCACCGCGGGACCTGCCCTGGGCGTGGCCCGCTAAGAGCCCGTGGACGGCGCCAGCAGCAGGGCAAGGAGCTCGTTCGCCTTGCCCTCGTGGCATTCGAGCGCAAGGACCTTGTCGCGGCTGGCCGCGCCGCTCACCAGCCTGACCTGCGCCATGCGCAGGCCGAGGACGTCGGCCACGTAGCGCCGCAGCGCCTCGTTGGCCTGGCCTTCGACCGGCGGTGCACGCAAGGCGATTTTCAACCGGGTGCCGTGCGGGCCCGCTACGGCATCGCGCCGCGCGCCGGGCTGCACGTGCAGTGCAAGGTGCAGTGCGCCGGCGTCGAGCCGCGCCCATGCCGGCAGCGCCGGCGTGCGAGTATCCTCGGCAGCGACAAACTTCGCGCGCGCCTTGGCGGCGTGCGCTTTCATTTGCTGCGGGCGTCCGTGAAACCCACCAACGACACCTTCCTGCGCGCACTGGCGCGCCAGCCGACCGAGTACACCCCGATCTGGCTCATGCGGCAAGCCGGCCGCTACCTGCCAGAATACAACGCGACCCGGCGCAAGGCCGGCAGCTTTCTTGCCCTGGCCAAGTCGCCCGATCTGGCCACCGAGGTGACGATGCAACCGGTCGAGCGCTACCCGCTCGATGCGGCGATCCTCTTTTCCGACATCCTCACCGTGCCCGACGCGATGGGGCTTGGCCTGCATTTCATCGAGGGTGAGGGGCCGAAATTCGCCCGGCCGGTGCGCACCGAGGCCGATGTCGCAGCGCTCGCGCCGCCGGATCCCGACGCCGCCCTGCGCTACGTGATCGATGGCGTGCGCTCGATCCGCAAGGCGCTGGGTGGCCGCATTCCTTTGATCGGATTCTCCGGCAGCCCCTGGACGCTGGCCTGCTACATGGTCGAAGGTGGCGGCTCGGAGGACTTCCGAACCGTCAAGACCATGCTGTACACGCGCCCCGACCTGTTGCAGCGCATGCTGGCGGTCAACGTGCGCGCCGTGACCGACTACCTGAACGCGCAGATCCGCGCCGGGGCGCAGGCCGTCATGATCTTCGACACCTGGGGCGGCACGCTGACCGATGCGGCCTACCGCAGTTCCTCGCTGGCGCCCATGGCCGAGGTGGTGCGCGGCCTCGACCGGCAGGCCGACGGCGAGGACGTGCCGTGCATCCTGTTCACCAAGGGTGGTGGCCTGTGGCTCGAGGAACTCGCCGCCACCGGATGCGCCGCCGTGGGTGTCGATTGGACGGTGGACCTGGGCCGCGCGCGGTCGCGGATCGGCGCACGCTGTGCACTGCAAGGCAACCTCGATCCGATGATCCTGCTCGCCGGCGCGACCGCGGCCACCCAGGAAGCACGGCGCGTGCTCGATTCGTTCGGGGCGCCGCAGCGCGCCGACGGCGGCTGGGACGGCCACGTCTTCAACCTCGGCCACGGGATATCTCAATTCACCGATCCGGAAACCGTCGCGGCAGTGGTCGAAACGGTGCACAGCCACAGCCGCAGCCTGCGTTCCTGAGCGGCGGGCCCGGCCGGACGCCGTCGACGGTGGCCGAGCCGGCGCGAGCAGGGATACTCCAGGCTGCCGGCCCCGGCTGTTGCCGGGGCAACGCGGCAAATTCGTATTCGAATCATGGGTTTTCCGGGACTCTCCTGGAACCGGCGGGCGGCGTGCATTTTTCCGATGCCGCCGCAGCGCACAGGACTTGACTTATGCACAAAATCGGCCAGATGACGCAGCCATGCGGATTTCCGGGCGGCGATCCGGCCCGGCTCCGGGATTTTCGCCTAAGTGATTGATAAAGAAAGAGAAATTTTCGTGGCGCGAAAGTAACCAGGGAGTCAAATTGTCGCTGGCGCGCGGACTTAGCGATTTTCCCCGGGTGTTTTCCACATAGTTATCCACATGGCGTCGCGCTACCGACCAGTAGAGCAAAACTTCCCTTGAAAATTAGCGGTTTAGTTCGAAATTCTGATGTTCTTTGCGATCCAGCGCCCCGGCCGCGAAATTGCATCCCATGGATGGCGTAAAAAAGTCCGATTCGATCGCCCGCGTCCTGGTCGATGTGCCGCTGGCCCAGCCGCTCGATTACCTCGCCCCGCCGGACGCACCGGTAGGCGCACTGTGCGTCGTACCGCTGGGCCGGCGACGCCAGATCGGCATCGTTGTCGAGCTGGGCGCGCAGAGCAGCCTCGATCCGGCGCGCCTCAAGCCCATCGGCGCCGTGCTGCCGGCGCCGCGGCTGAGTCCGGCCTGGCTGGCGCTGAGCCGCTTCGCCGCCGACTATTACCACTACCCGTGGGGCGAGGTTGCGCTGCCCGCCCTGCCACCCTTGCTGCGCAGCGTGCCGCGCCCACCGCGTCCGGTCGTAAAGAGCCGAAAAAAGAATCTTGCGGCGGGGCCGGCGCCCGAGGCCGGTGCGGTCGAATCGGAATCCCGCGCGGGCCAGGACGGCGTCGCGCCGGATACGCCCGGAGCCGCCCCATCCAGCGCCGCCGCACCGGTTGCGGGACCTGCGCTGCGCGCCGAGCAGCAAGCGGCGGTCGATGCCATCGCCGACGCACAGGGCTTTGCGCCCTTCCTGCTCTTTGGCGTTACCGGCAGCGGCAAGACCGAGGTGTATCTCGGCGCCATCGAACGCATCCTGGCGCGCGCCGCACGGCACGGCGAGGTGGCGCAGGCCCTGGTGCTGGTGCCGGAGATCAACCTCACGCCGCAGTTGCAGGCCCGCCTGGCCGAGCGGTTTCCGGGGCAGCGCGTGCTCAGCCTGCACAGCGGCCTGCCGCCGCGCGAGCGCGCCGATGCCTGGCTGCAGGCCCATGCCGGAACGGCGCAGATCATCCTGGGCACGCGCACCGCGGTCTTCGCCTCGCTGCGCTGCCTGCGCCTGATCGTGGTCGACGAGGAGCACGACGGCTCGCTCAAGGCCCATGGCGGCGCGCCCTATTCGGCACGCGACCTGGCGGTGAAGCGGGCCCAGATCGAAGGCATCGCGGTCGTGCTGGGGTCGGCCACCCCGGCGCTCGAGACCTGGCACGCGGCGCAAGGCGGGCGCTACCGCCTGCTCGAACTGGCCCAGCGTGCCGCAGGCAACGCGGCCACGCCGCGCATCGAAACCGTAGATCTGCAGCGCCACCCGGCCGACCAGGGTCTGGCGCAGCCCCTGCGCGAGGCCCTGGAGCAGACCCTGGGGCGCGGCGAGCAGGCGCTGCTGTTCATCAACCGGCGCGGCTATGCCCCGGTGCTGCGCTGCGCCTCGTGCGAATGGCATTCGCGTTGCCCGCACTGCGACACCTTCGCCGCATTCCACAAGGTCGGCGCCCGCCTGCGCTGCCACCACTGCGGCTGGAACCAGGCCGTGCCGCGGGCTTGCCCGGATTGCGGCAACCAGGATCTGCAGGGCGTCGGCCAGGGCACCCAGCGCGTCGAGGAGAACGTGCGGCGCCTTTGGCCGCAGGCGCGCATCGCACGCATCGACCGCGACAACTCGCAGGGCGTACGCGGCGCGAGCCGCGCCGGCGCGGCCTTCGAGGCGGTGCATGCCGGGGAGGTCGACATCCTGGTGGGCACCCAGATGATCACCAAGGGCCACGACTTCCGCCGCGTCAGCACGGTGGGCGTGCTCAACGCCGACGCGCAACTCGTCGCCGCGGATTTTCGCGCACCCGAGCGGCTGTTCGCGGTGTTGATGCAGGTCGCGGGCCGGGCCGGCCGCGCCGGCCAGGCCAGCCGCGTGCTGATCCAGACGCGCTATCCGCAGCACCCGCTGTATGCCGCGCTGGCGCGCCAGAGCTATGCCGAATTCGCTGCCGAGCAGATCGACGAGCGGCGCGCCGCCGGCATGCCGCCCTTCGCGCACCATGCCCTGCTCACCGCCGCCGCGCATACGCTCGAGCAGGCGCTCGATTTCCTGCGGCGCTGTGCCGAGCTGCGCCAGGGCCTTGAAGCGGCGGCCAGCTGCTGGTCGAGGCCCGGCGGCGCGCCGACCTGCACGCTTTTCTCGACGCGTGGCTGCCGCGATTGCGCGCGCTGGGCAATCGCGGCGTGCTGCGCTGGGCCATCGAGGTCGACCCGCAATCGATCTGAGCGGCGCGGCGCGGGCGACTCGATTCCCGCCCGATCCGCGCCCGATCCGCGCCAGATCCGCACCCGCCCAGCACCCGATTCGCGCCCGATTCGCGCCCGATCGCATCGGCGCGGATCGTGGCAGCGGTCGCGTCACGCAACTTTGGTACAGACACGCCGCCCGGGCGTAGAGCGCTGCGACCGCGTCCGTGCGGATGCCGCCGTTCGTCGCTCCCCAACGACCGGAAGATCGATCCGTGACTGGCGCTAATCCACCGGGTTGGAATAATCCGCGCTCCCGGGCCCTGGCCTGGATCGCCACGCCCCGCTGCGCGCGCCTGCTTGCGCTGGCCGCCGGGGCGGGCGGCAACCGGAGGAAGTTCCTTGGATCGACGCGACGCTTGCCTCATGGCGCCACGGCACGGCCGCGGCGTCACGCTGGTCGAATCGCTGGTCGTCATCGCCCTGGCCGCCGTCCTTGCGCTCTACGCGATTCCGTCGCTGCGCGCGACGATGGCGTCCAACCGCGCCGACACCCTGGCCAACCAATTGGTCGCCAGCCTCGCCCTGGCGCGCAGCGAGGCGGTCAAGCTGGGCCAGAGCGTGACCGTCGCGGCGCTGGGCACCGGTTCACCGGCCGGCGGCCCGTACGACTGGGGCAGCGCCGGCTGGTGCGTCTACTCGGGCGCCACGTGCGCCGCCGGCACATCCGCGATGGTCCAGGCCGGCGCGCCGGTTGCGCCGCCCATGTCCTTGTTCGGCAACATGTCTTCGGTCGTCTTCGACGCGACGGGCCGGGTCACGAATCTGGCCAGCGGCCAGCTCGAAGTCGACTTCATCGTTTGCGCCGATGGCAGCGCGGCCGCGCCCAACTACCCCCAGGCGCAGGGCGTCACGGTCACGTCGTCCGGGCGCTCGCGGGTAGCGGGGCATGCCAGCGGCCAGCCGCAGCTCAATACCGGCACGGCCATGGCTTCCTGCGCCGGCCCATGAGAGCGCGGCACAGTCAAGCTCGGCCTGGGCGGCCCATGGCGGCTGGCCGGCAGCGGGAACAGGAGGAATCGTGAATCGAACCATGGCATATCGAGCCGTTCACCGGCCAGCGTCACGGCAAAGTGGCGTGACACTCATCGAGATCCTGGTGGCCATGGTGCTGCTCGGGGTCGGGCTGCTGGGGCTCGCCGGCCTGCAGCTGCGCGGCATGCAGGTCAACCAGGGCTCGATGTGGCGTTCGCAGGCCGCGGTCATGGCCGAGGATCTCGCCGACCGCCTGCGCGCCGACCCGAGCAACGCGCAGCTGCTCACCGCGACCGGTGCCTACTACGGCACTTTCACGCCGGCATCCGCCGCCACGTTCACGCCGATGAGCGACTGGCTGGCGATGCTGGCGATGATGCCCGGGGGCAGCGTCGCGACCGCAGCCAATTTGACGGGTCCGACCCTGCCGGCGTCCTGTGCCCAGGTCCTGCCCTGCGCGCTGGTCAAACCCGTCTCCGGCGCCGCGGTGCCCACGCCGGTGCAGATCGAGATCTACTGGAACGATGCGCGCGCCGCGACCGGCGCGCACGGCGCCGCCGCAACCGACCAGATCGGTTCCTTCACCATGATCGCCGAACTGTCGAGCGCATTTTGACGAAGTCGATTCAGGGCCGCCGCTCGTCCATACAGCGCCGCGCCGCGGCGCAGCGCGGCCTGACCATCATCGAATTGCTGGTCGCGGTCACGCTCGGGCTGGTGCTGGTCGGCGCCGTGTTGTTCACCTACCTGGGTTCGCGCGGCGCGTTTCGTGCAACCAAGTCGACGGCCCGCGTGCAGGAGGCCGGACGCTTCGGGCTCGACGCCATCGCGCGCGACGTGCGGCAGGCCGGCTACCTGGGTTGCGGCTCTCGCGTCTCGCTGAAGAATCTCCAGGCACCGAGCATCCTGCAGCTGGCCAGTCCGCAGCTTGCGGTGACCAATCCGACCTGGGCGGTCTTCGAACCGGCGAGGACGGGGCCCACGACCTGGACGCCGACCTGGACGCCGCCAGCGCCGGCGACGACGGTCGCTTCGCAGGACATCCTGATCCTGCATACCTCGTCGGGCACGGCCAGCTTGCCCATGTCGCAGGCACCGAACTTCGCCACGCCGGCCATCTTCCTGGCCAACAACTGCCCGAAGAACATCAAGATGGACAGCTACATCATGCTCGCCAACTGCTCCATGGCGACCGTGCTTCGCGTCTCGAACAAGCCCGACGAAAGCGCCGCCTCCTGCCCGAGCTCCGGCGTGGTCGCCAGCGGGGTCGAGGTCGATTTCGCCGCGACCGATTTGAGCGGCACGACGATCAATATCTTTCCGAACAGCACCCCGACCCTGATGCTGCCGGTCGCCGGCAGCACGGTCGCGGCGGCGCCAACCCTGCTATCGCGTCCCAGCGTGCAGGTCTTCGACGAGGTCACCTATTTCGTCTCCCGGATTCCGGGGCGGCCCTGGAACGCGCTGTACCGCTTTCCGCTGTCCAACGGTGCAATCGGACCCGAGGAGATCATCGATCACGTCGACGATATGTGCGTGCTGTACGGCGTCCGCAACGGCAATGTCGTGACCGCGCAGACCGCCGCGAACGTGCCGGCCAATGGCGGCTGGGACCAGGTCGTCGACGTTCGCGTCTCCTTGCTCGCGACCGGAGAAGAACAGGGCGTGGTCGACGCGACGCAGCAACCGAGCTTTCCCTGGTGCGGCGGCACCAAGCAGGCGACCGATACCTACTACCACCAGGTCTTCACGTCGACCATCGCTCTGCGCGATCGACTGCCATGACGATCGCCGGGAAATCCAAGGAGGAAAAGATGCATCGGAACCACGCATCGGCGGTTGCAGCGGGCGCGGCGCGCCAGCGCGGCGTCGCCCTTCTGATTGGCATGGTGATCCTGGTCGTGCTGGCGCTGCTCGGCGCCTCGGCGTACTCGCTGGCTACGCAGGACGAACGCATCGCCGGCAATGCGCGCGATCGCGCCCGGGCCGCCGAAAACGCCGAAATCATGCTGCGCGAGTGCGAGCACTACATCAACGTCCAGGCCCAGGCCGGCACGGCGGTATTCGATGGCTCGCAGGCGGGCATGCTGGCGGCGCCGCCGGTCGGTTCGCCCTGGTACGGTGAAATCGCCGACTGGACGACCTTGCCCAGCACGGTGAGTTTCTATTCCTTGCCTTCGGCCAAGGCCTTGCCCGCTACGGCGACGAAGAAGCAGCCCCAGTGCATCGCCGAGGAATTCCAACTGTCGGCAGCGGATCGCGGCATTTCTCCGGCCGGACTCCCGGTCAATCAACAGCCGCCGCCGATCCGCGTGGCCCACGTCACCGCACGCGGCTGGGGCTTGAACTCGAACACCCAGGTCACGCTGGTTTCCTACGTGGCGTTCTACTGATCACGTAGCCGGAGATGTCGATGATGAACCCCAAGTGCCTGGCGCGCCGCCTGCCGGTTGCCCTGCTCGCCGCGCTGGCCGGCCTGGTTGCCCAGCCCGGCGCCGCGCAGTACACGGTATCGCAGTACCCCATGCTGGTCTCGACGCCGCCGGCGCCCAACGTCATGCTGACCATCGACGATTCGACCAGCACGACCTGGGCCTATGCGCCCGATTCGGTGGGTTCCTACGACAACACCCTGGCCTACGCCTCGAGCGATTTCAACCACCTGTACTACAACCCGAACATCACCTACCCGACCCCGAGGGACTCCGGTGGCCTGCCGATCCCGACCTCGACGGTCTGGTTTTCTCCCGGGTATGCTGAAACGCAGTTCACCCATGCCTACTACGACGGTTTCCACCCGGGGATGGGTTGGGTCGACCTGAGCACCTCCTACATCCCGACCTTGAACCTGAGCTACCCGAACAGCACGGCGGGTACCTTGGGGCCGAATCCCGTGTCCGGCGTCGATGTCGATGCGGTGCAGGTCGCGTCCGGCAAGTACCCGGGCGGCGTTGGCCCGGCGTTCTATAACGTCTACCTGCCCGGAGGCTCCTGCCAGGCCCTGCCGCTCACCCCGGGCGCCCCGCCGCCGGGCTATACCAGCACGGGCGCCGCCCTGGCCTACAGCTGCTTCCAGACCGTGCCGCTCACCACGGCCACCGCCGCGCAGCAGAAGAACTTCGCCGTCTGGTACTCGTTCTACCGTACGCGCCACCTGGCGATCGTCTCCGCCGCCACCCTGTCGATGCAGGACTCCAGCCTGGCCAACGTGCGCGTCGCCTGGCAGGCGCTCAACAGCTGCAGCGATCTCGCCAGCGGCAAAACCTGCAAGGGCTGGGCGCAGGACACCTTCGACAACCGGATCAGCCAGTTCGTCGGCAACCACAAGAACGACTTCTTCCAGTGGCTCTATGAAGTACCGGCCAACGGCTTCACGCCGACCCGCCAGGCCTGGTGGCGCGCCGGCGAGTACTTCAGCACCTCGGGGGCGAACAGTCCCTACGGGCTCAATCCCAATCCGCTGCTGTCCGGTGTCACCGGCCCGACGAGCACCGCCAACGGCACGACCGAACTGATGTGCGTGAACAACTTCAACATCACGATCACCGACGGCCTGTGGAACCAGAACAGCGAGTCGCAGAACACGTTCTGCGGCACCTCGGGTCCCAAGGGCGTGACCTCCTTCATCTGCGGCCACCAGGACGGCTCGAACCAGAACTTCCCCGATGGCACGACGTACTCGACGACCAATCCGCTGACCCAGATCTACGGCGAGAACAGCAACAGCACGACGCCCGGCGCGCAGGGCGGCGACTACACGCCGTCGCCCAACGGCGACGGCGGCCTGGGCGACCTGGCCGACGTCGCGTTCTACTACTGGCGCACCAACCTGCGGCCGGACCTGGGCACGGCGTTCTACGTGCCGCCCTACGTGCCCGACCCATCGCTGAGCAACCCGATCAACGGCAGCGACAAGACGTGGCCGTACTGGAACCCGCGTACCGATCCGGCGACCTGGCCGCACATGGTCAATTTCACGATTGGCACCGGATTGACCGGGTTCCTGTCGATCCCCGGCCTGATGTGGACCGGCGACGCGCTGTCCGGCACGGCCTACAGCAATCTGCTGACCGCCGCGCCCAGTTGCCTGCCGCCCAGCGTCGCCGTGACCACACCCTCGCCGCTGCCGGCGCAGACCTCGGTCTGCACCTGGCCGCAGGTCTACCCGCAGGCCACCGGCGGCGGCTTCGTCAGCGGCTACCAGCAGGCCGGCAACGTGTATGACCTGTGGCACGCCGCGATCGCCAGCCGGGGCAACGCCTTCAGCTCGGAAACGCCGCAGGACATCGTCCAGGCCATGGGCAGCATCATGACCCGTATCGAGGGCCAGACGATCGGCAATTCCTCGGCGGCCGGAAGTTCCTCGTCGCTGTCGGCCACCACCGAGCTGTTCGTGGCCAGCTACGACGGCAACGACTGGCACGGCACGGTCACGGCCTATGGCATCGCCTCGAACGGCGCGGTGAACGCCACGCCCGACTGGCAGACCTCGGCGGCCAGCATCGCGTCGCCGGCCAACCGGGCCAATTCGGTCTTCACCGCAACCGCCGCTCTCGCGGCGTCCGGCAGCGGCATGACCGGCAGTCCGGGCATCAACTTCGGTCCGAGCGCGACGCCCACCGCGCTCGGCACGGCGACCTCGAGCTGCGCGCCGAGTTCGGCCACCACGGCAACGAGCAATATCGTCACCGCCTTCCCCCTTGTCTTTGGCGACATCCTGGGCACCTCGACGAACAACCCGAACCTGGCCATCTGCTACCTGCTGGGCGACACGAGCAGCGAGCAACGCAACGGCGGGCCGTTCCGCAACCGGCACCAGGATGCGAGCACCGGCACGGCGGAAATCGTCCTGGGCGACTTCGTCGATTCCAACCCGGTCTATTCGTGGAAAGAGGATTTCGGCTACGCCACGTCCTTGTCCGGCACCGCGGCCGGCGGCAGCTATGCCAGCTTTCTCGCCGCCAAGGCCAACCGGCCCGCGGTGGTCTACGCCGGGGCCAATGACGGCATGCTGCACGCCTTCAACGCCACCTTCCCGGCCCCGGCCGGCGGCACCCCGAGCGGCGCCGAGCTGTTCGCCTATGTGCCGCACAGCGTGATCCCGAATCTCGGCAGCTACCAGACCACGACGACCACGGCGAGCGGCGCGCCGCTGATCGGCGGACTGCTCAACCCGACCTACCTGCACAGCTTCAACGTCGATGGCCCGGTATTCGTCGGCGACGCCTACTTCACGCCCGCCGGTTCGTCGGCAGCGGCGGCCTGGCACAGCGTCCTGCTCGGCACCACCGGTGCCGGCGGGCGCGGCATCTTCGCGCTCGATGTGACGGCGCCGCAGAGCTTTACCGCTTCCAACGTGCTGTGGGATTTCGACGGCAGCTCCTTCGGCAGCAATGATCCGAATCTGGGCGACACGATCGGCCAGCCCATCATCGCCCTGACCAACAGCGGCGACTGGGTCGCCGTGTTCGGCAACGGCTACCTGAGCAACCGCGGCTGCGCCGTCCTGTTCGTCGTCCGGATCGCCGATGGCTCGCTGGTGCGGACCATCGATACCTCGGGTGCGGTCGCCGGCGCGACCGCGGCGTGCACCGGCAGCAGCGGCAACAACGGGCTGGGCTCGCCCACCCTGCTCGACCTGGACCAGAACGGCACAACCGATTTCGTCTTCGCCGGCGACCAGCAGGGCAATCTCTGGAAGTTCGATCTCAGTTCGAACGATCCGGCCAAATGGAAGGTCGCCTACCAGAGCTCGGCCGGACTGCCGCTGCCGCTCTTCACGGCGCGCTCTTCGGCCGGCGCGGTGCAGCCCATCGTCGCCGCGCCCAACCTCGGGCCGTCATCGGGCAGCGCGGGCGGCTACCTGGTGTACATCGTCACGGGTCGGATGTTCGCGGTCGGCGACCAGGCCGACACGACGACGCAGAGCCTGTACGCGATCCAGGATCAGGGCGCGGCGATCACCAAGACCGACCGCAGCACCCTGGTGCAGCAGGTGGTCGTGGCTTCGGGCGCCGCGGAGAACATCCAGACGCCCTACCCGGCGGACAATCCGAACGGCGACGGCTGGTTTGTCGACTTTCCGGGTACCGGAGAGCGCGCCTTGAGCGAACCCATCCTGATCGCCGGCATGGTGATGTTCTCGACCGTGATCCCGACGACGCAGCCGTGCACCGGCGGCTGCCAGGGCTACGTCTACGCGCTCAATCAGTTTGACGGCCGCGGCGGCACCAACTACCTGAGCCTGGGTGGCGTCAACTACGATGCCATTCCGACCACGGTCGGTTGCGTCAAGGGGCTCACCCTGATCAATGCCGGTTCGACCTTGAACTGGTACGCGTCGGGCAATGGCATGCCGCCCGCGCCGCCCAGCAGCGCCGCGGCGCCCGGCACCGGGCCCGGGAACAGCGGCGTTCCGCTGACACCGGGCAACCAGCCGACCAGTTCGGCGATCCAGCATGGCTCCGGCGGCATCAATGGACTGGGCCGGATCTCCTGGCATGAATATGTACCGCAGCCTTGATGCGCCAGGCGGGCGTCGCGCGTGGCCTCGCCTGCGGACGCCGGCACGGGAATGCTCACGGACACCACTGCGAACAGCGCGGAAGGCAGCAAATGGATAAGGCCGGGCAAGTCAGCCGGACGGTCGCGCGGCGCGGCCGCGGCTTCACGATCGCCGAGCTGCTGATCGTCGTTGCGGTCGCCGCCATCCTGGCCGCGATCGCCGTGCCGATCTACTCGCAATACCTGGTGCGCGGCCAGCGCTCGGCGGCGCGCGCCGTGCTGCTGCAGCAGGCCCAGGTGATGGAGCGCTTTTATACGGGCAAAGGCAGCTACCCGTGGTCCACCGACAGTCCGCTAGCGAATTTTGTCAATGGCACGACCAACTGCATTGGTGTCGTGCCGCTCAATAGCACCGTTTCCGCAGGGGCCACATATTGCATCAGCGGCCAGCCGTCAGGAACCGCGACTGCGGTCAGCGGCTACACCCTGTCAGCGACGCCCTGCGGTGCTACATCGAATTGCGGCACCGGCGCGAACACCTCGTTCAACGATCCGGACTGCGGCGTGCTGACCCTCGACAACACGGGCACGCGCGGCGCCACCGTGGGCGGCACTCCTCTTTCCGGCACCGCCCTGGCGCGCTGCTGGGGCAGCTGAGCGGTCGGCGGGCAAGAGGCATCCGCCCCGGCCGTCACTTGTGCGGCAGGCTTGCTGGCTCCTTGAATGAGGCGCCGGCTTTGTTGGCCAGGTAGGCCACGGCGCGCGCCACTTCGACGTCCTCGTTGCTGCCGCCGCCGCGCGGCGGCATCATGCCGGTCTTGCCGTTGAAGCCTTCGATCGCGTGGGCCAGCAGCATGTTGTAGCCGCGCGCGATGCGCGGCGCCCAGGCCGCCTTGTCGCCCAGGCGGGGCGCCCCGCCGACGCCCTCGCCGTGGCAGGCGACACAAAGCGATTCGTAGACCTGCTGGCCGCTGAGCGGCGCCGCGCTCTTGGCCGCTGCCGGCGCCGCGTCGGCGTAGGCCACCGGCTGCAGCCGGGCCAGCGTGGCCTCCCTGCCCAGATCCGCCGCTGCGCCGCGCAGGTCGTGCATGCCGGAAAAGTACGAACACACCGCGGCGATCGGCAGCAGCGACGCCAGGATGCCCAGCAGCGGCCGCGGAATCGAAAAAGACGCTCGTGTACCTGCCATGGATCGCTGCTCCGGCGTGGATGATGTTCGGGTCGGGGCAGGCGCCCGCGCCCGGGCCGACCTGCCGCCCCGAATTCTCTTGTTCCGGCTCGCCGGCCGCTACATGCGGCGCACCAATTCGGGCGCGCCCTTGCGCCCGGTCAAGCGGCTCGCCCCGACCGGGTAAACTCGCCCCTTCGCGCCCGTAGCTCAGGGGATAGAGTATTGGCCTCCGAAGCCAAGGGTCGCAGGTTCGATTCCTGCCGGGCGCGCCACCAAGTGTGGGTCCGTTCCGTCCACGCCGGCAACGGATCCTTCCGGACCCATCGATCACGCATCGGCGCGGCAAGGGACCTGGTCGCGGGCGTGGCGGTTCGATCCTCGACATGAGCGCGAAAGTCGCCTTCATCACCGGAGCGGCCAGCGGCATGGGCCAGCTGGCGGCGCGGCGCGCGCTGGCCGGCGGCTGGGCCGTCTCCGCGATCGACGTCGATGCGGCCGGCCTGCTGCAGCTCGGCGCCTCCGGCGCGCTGCTGCAGATCGTCGCCGATGTTACGGATGGCGCGGCCGTCAGCGCCGCGGTGGCGCGCACCGAGCGCGAACTCGGGCCGATCGACCGGGTCATCCATGCCGCCGCGATCATGCCGCTGGGACTCGCCCTGGAGCAGGATGCCGCGACCGTGCACCGGGTCATGGCGATCAACTATGGCGGACTGGTGAATGTCGTGCACGCCAGCCTGCCGGGCCTGCTGGCGCGCGGTTGCGGCGAGTTCGTCAGCTTCTCGTCGCTGGTCGGCCACACGCCGCACCTGTATTTCAGCGCCTACGGCGCGTCGAAGTTCGCCGTCACCGCCTACACCGAGACGCTTTATCACGAATACCGCGGCCGCGGCGTGCGCTTCGCCTGCGTCTGTCCGCCGGCCGTGGCCACGCCGCTGCTGCAGCAGGCCCGCAACACGGTCTGGCCGCGGATCCTCGACTGGAACCCGCCGATGGCCCCGGAGCGCGTCCTGCAGGCCATGGAAGACGCGCTGGCCCGCGGCCGCTTCCTGGTCATGCCGGGGCCGCTCACGCGGGCCTACTGGCGCCTGCGCCGTCTTGCGCCGCAGCTGCTATGGCGCATCGTGCACGGCATCGAGCGGCGCTGAGCGCGTCAGGGCGGGCCGGTCGCCAGGCCCGGACTTGGCCGAACGCGGGCCTTCAGCCCTCGCGATAGAAGGCGTCGACGATTTCGCGGTTGGCCTCGATCACCGCCTTGCGGCGCAGCTTCAGCGTCGCCGTCAGCTCGCCGGCACCGACGCTGAAGTTGCGCTCCAGGACCGCGAACTTGCGGATGTTGGCGACCCGCGCGTGGCGCCCGTTCACCGCATCGACCTCGGCCTGCAGCGCGGCCAGCAGCAGCGCATGTCGGTGCAGGCCTTCGACCGCCAGGCCATGCGCCGCGGCGAAGGCCCGCGCCTCGTCTTCCTTCACCGTGAGCAGCGCGGCGAGAAAATGGCGCCCTTCGCCGACCACGATGGCGTGCTCGATCAGGCGGCCGCTCATCAGGTCGGCTTCGAGGCCGGCCGGCGCGATGTTCTTGCCGCCCGAGGTGATGATGAGATCCTTTTTGCGCCCGGTGATGGTCAGGTAGCCCGCCGCGTCGAGCCGCCCCAGGTCGCCGCTGTGCAGCCAGCCGTCGACGATCGTCGCGCGGGTGGCCGCTTCGTCGTCCAGGTAGCCGGCGAATACGCTGGGCGCACGCACCAGGACCTCGTCGTCCTCGGCGATGCGGATTTCCTGCCCGGCAACGGCCCGGCCGACCGCGCCGATGCGGGTCGCCCCGGGCAGGCTGACCGTGGTGGCCCCGCTGTTTTCCGACTGGCCGTAGAGTTCGCGCACGACCAGATCCAGGCCGAGCAGGTACTCCAGGTGCTCGGCCGGAATCGGCGCCGCGCCGCTGATCAGCAGGCGCGCCGCGTCCAGGCCGAGCGCGCGCGCAACCTTGCGCAGCACCAGGCGGCGCGCCAGCGCCATGCGCAGATCGAGCAGGGCGCCGGCCGGCGCGCCGGCCAGCTGTGCCTCGTGCCAGCGCCGTGCCACGGCCATCGCGCGGCGCGCCAGCGCACCCTTGACCCCCGTCGCCGCATCGACGCGCGCAGCCAGCGCCGCGCGCATCTTCTCCCACAGGCGCGGCACGCCGAAGAACACCGTCGGCCGCACCTCTTTGAGGTGGTCGAGGATCTGCTCCATGCCGAGCGCGAAGTACACCGCATTGCCGCCGCGAGCCGGGCAATGGATGGTGCCGACGCGCTCGGCGACATGGGCCATCGGCAGGTAGGACAGGATGCGGTCGCGTTCGTCGGTGCCGAAGGCATCGAGCAGCGACTCGGCGGACCAGGCCAGGTTGCGGTGGCTCAGCATCACCGCCTTGGGCATGCCCGTCGTGCCCGAGGTGTAGATCAGGGCGGCCAGGTCATCCGGGCCCAGCGCCGCCATGCGCCGATCGACTTCGACCTGCAGGCGCGCCGCGTCGGCGCCCCGGCCGAGCGCGAGAAAATCTTCCCAGGTCAGTGCGCCGGGCAGCGTCGCCCCGCGCATGGTCACGATCTGCCGCAGGTGGCGCGGCGCGGCGGCGCCGACCGGGACCTTCGCCGCCTGCTCGGCGTTTTCGAGCAGCAGGAGCGGGGCCTGCGCATGTTCCAGGATGTACGCCACCTCGGCGCCAGCGCTGGTCCAGTAGATGCCCGCGGCGGCGGCGCCGATCATCATCGCGGCGTGGTCGAGCACCAGCCATTCGGGCCGGTTGAAGCCGAGGATGGCGACGTGCTGGCCGCGCTCGATGCCCAGCGCGATCAGGGCGCGCGCCGCGCAGCGCACCTCTTCGAGCAGGGCCTGCCAGGACGTGGCCTGCCAGCCGTCAGCGCCGCGCACGAAAAGTGCGCTGGCGGAGCCAAGACGCGCCGCCGTATCGCACAGGCAATGCGGGGTCGCGCGCGCCGCGCGCACCGCCAGGGCCGCGGAAGCGTTCACGCGCGCGCCGCACCGTCCCGGCGCGGGCGGGCCATGGTTGTGCGCCTCATGGCGCAAGACCGAGCAGGGCCCGCGCCTGTGCCGGACTGGCAACCGTGCGTCCGGCACGCCGCGCGCATTGCGCCAGCTCTTCGATGAGCGGGCCATTGCCGGACGCGCGCCGGCCGTCGGGCAGATAGAAAGTGTCTTCGAGTCCGGTGCGCAGCATGCCGCCCAGCTCGGCTGCCAGCTGGTGCACCGGCCAGATCTCGGCGCGCCCGATGAGCGTGGCTTGCCATGTCGCGCCAGGAGCCAGGTAGCGCGGCAGCAGCCGCAGCAGGTCCGGATCGCAGGGCATGCCGGAGGCCACGCCCATGACGAAGTTGTATTCCGGCCGGCCCAGGGCCGGTGGCACCATGCCCGCCTTGAGGTACATCGAGACCGAGCGCACGATGCCGACGTCGAAGCATTCGAATTCCGGATGCACCGCGCACTCGCTCATCACGTCGAGAAAACCCTGCACCTTGGCCACCGGATTGTCGAACACCATCGGCGGCCAGGCCCAGCTGCCGTCCTCCTTCACCTTCAGGTAGTTCAGGCTGCCGGCATTGCAGGCCGCGACCTCAGGCCGCACGCGCCGGATGCAGGCCGCCGGCCCGGAGATGTCGTCGCCGATCACGCCGGTGGTGAGATTGATGATGACGCCCGGACAGGCGCCGCGGATCGCCTCGACCACGGCCTGCGCCACGTCCGGATCCCAGCTCGGCAGGTGGCCGAGACCGTCCTCCTGGCGGCGCAGGTGCACGTGCATGATGCTGGCACCGGCGTCGTAGGCCGCGCGCGCCTCGGCCGCCATCTGCGCCGGGGTCACCGGAACCGGATGCT
>Ga0075030_100000333_pt1 | contig 40493 bp, 29 predicted proteins | sample LitLauG_LLR_2012_FD_71393 | JGI IMG/M metagenome (GOLD analysis project Ga0075030, IMG submission 71393) | Freshwater sediment microbial communities from Pennsylvania, USA - Little Laurel Run_MetaG_LLR_2012 | ecosystem: Environmental > Aquatic > Freshwater > Creek > Sediment | place: USA... | reverse complement strand
GGGTCATTCGAGCGGGCAGATTTCGAGGATGCGAGCGCGGTCCTGGACGCCGACTTTGCGGAGCACGTGATGAACGTGATTTTTCACAGTTTGTTCTGAGAGGTTGAGGCGGGCGGCAATCTCTTTATTGGTGAGGCGCTCCCGCAACAAACCGACCATCTGCTGTTCCCTTTGGCTGAGGCCGAAGTCGGATCTCCATGATTGCGTGTTCAACACCGGCGCTTGCTGGGCGACAAAGCGAAACAGAGACAGCGAGAGGGAAGGCGGACATACGGCTTCACCCGCCGCGACGGCGCGAATCGTGGCGGCTACTTCCAAGGCGGAAGCGTCCTTCAATACGTAGCCGACGACGCCAGCACGGACCGCACCGAGAAAGGTCTCCTCATCGGCACTCATGTCTACCATGACGACACGCAGATTCGGGATCGCGCCATTCAGGGTAGAGATCAGAGTGGAACGGGAGGAAGCCAGACCATTGGAATCGAGAAGAATGATCTGAGGACGAGCCGCGATAATATCATCGTGGACGGCAGGCGAATACGCACTCGCTCCGACGATCCGAACATCGCCCTTCTTGCTGAGGAGGCGAACAAGTGCTTCACGAAGAAGGCGGTTCTCTGCGAGGAGGTAAACTTCGGTGATCATTCTCATGCATCCACCCAAGCAAAACGAAATGCCGGAGCACCAGCGCGCCCCCCTCGAACGCGCCGACTGCCGACAGATGATTAGGTTCAGTTGGTTGTGAGACAAAAAGCCACAGGAACAGGTGGACTCGCTGCCCACACCCCCGACGGAGCTAAATTCACCTCACCCTAGCTACGAGGTGACTGGGATCGTTGTTAATAGACCCATAAACCTACCATCGGGCCGAAAAGTTTCGCAAGAAAGAAATATTTATTACAGGGATATATTTCCCAAATCGAGCACTACGTGACCGTCGCGCTGCCATGACCTGGAAATCAAAGATCTTCCCCTGCTCTAATACGAGGCGAAAAGATCGTACATATTGGTGATGAGACAGTGTCTCTGAATCCGCATTATGTGCCTTTGGTTGCCTGAGGATGGTCACGTTCTTGTTAAGAGATTGTCACCAGATCGTCCACCGGAGCGGGCAAGGTTCGCTGAGCGTTGATGCTAGCACGCGGGGTCAAAAGGCGTGTCGAAAATTACACAGCACAGGATGACATGGCGAGCGATGGTACGAAACTAGTACCGCCCGGTACTTTGCTAGTACTCATAAGCCAACGTCAAGTAGTACGAGAGGGGTGAGGACCTCAGGCGTTAACGTAGCTCCGTTTTGAACCTTGTCCGACGGCGACAGTTGGCTTATTGTTCGGCGATTATTGTAGGCGAATGGAGCAGCATGAAACGAGTCCGCGTCCTCGTCGCCAATCAACCCCGCCTGATGCGGGAACTCATCATGACAACCATCGGTGATCAACCCGATATCGAGCTGGTGGGAGACGTGTCGGAGCGAGACGATCTCACCGAGACCGTGGAACAAGTGCGTCCGGACGTGCTGATCATTGCCATGGACCAGCGGGAGAAGTATCACGCGCAATGTGGCTTCCTGCTGGGGCGGTATCCGGAGATGAAGATCCTGGCGCTGGCTCCGGAGCAGAACCGCGCCTTGTTCTATTGGGCGATTGTGGAAATCAGAAGCAAGACACTGGAGAGTTCCGAGGCAGGAATTTTGAAGGCGATGCGGCAACGGTCGCCCCTGGTTGGTGTAACGCAGGTGTAATAGTTGCAACTATTTTTTCACAGTGTATCTCAATAACAAATAAGGGTTTATCTCACAAGGGCCTACGTAAGTGAGGGGGCGAAGCTACAGCCAGACGGCAGACATGATCGAAACAAAGGACTTTCGGGAAGCCGAGCTACCAAGAGCGCACCAGGGGAACTGGTACGCGCTGACAACCTGCTCTCGGCACGAGAAGAGCGTAGCCGAACAGATTGAGCGCCGGAGCTTTCAGTGTTTTCTTCCTTTGTACCGGTCGGTTCGGCGCTGGAAGGACCGCCGTAAGGAATTGAACCTCGCGCTGTTTCCCGGTTACGTGTTTGTTCGAATGGCGCTGGAGGACAGGTTGAGGGTACTGCAATTGCCGGGAGTGGTGCGGCTGGTTTCTTTTAACGGGAAGCCCGCCGTGCTGCCGGATGCAGAGATCGAAGCGCTGCAAGCCAGGCTGTCGGGTGATGTCCGAGTCGAACCGCATCCATATTTGCGTACCGGACGCCGGGTTCGCGTACGCAGCGGCGCGATGCAGGGACTGGAAGGAATTATTGTGCGCCGCAAGGAACGCTGCCGGGTTGTTTTCTCGATCGACCTGATAATGCGTTCCGTCGCCGTCGAGGTTGATGAAGCTGATGTAGAGCCGGCATAACGGACCGCCGAAGACCCTATAAGTACGATTCATCAGTGGTCAAGCTCAACATTTTGATACCCGCGGTGATCCTTCTGGCCATGAACTCTCTCCGCTGTTTCCCGAATGCGTGCGCGCTTGCGCGTGCAATGGAAGGCCCAAGATGCGAAGTAATCAGAGATTGATGTCCAAAAAGCTGCTCGGAAGTGTGATCGCTTGCTTTGGGTTATTGAGCGTCTGTCCCATGGTTTGGGGACAGGTCAGCCAACGAACGAGTGCGCAGCAGGTCGATCTGCAATCGACCCCAAGTGCGCGCTTGTCGGACTTAGCGAAGGATAACTTGAACCGCGTGGCAGCGTCAGCGGTACAGATCAAGACGGTGCTGGTTAAGGACGCGGGGCTCTTGGTGGAGTTGAAGCGCTGGGTAGCCAAAGAGGCGACTGACAACGGGCAGGTTGTGGAGGATTCGAACCTCTCCGACCAAGCAATCTTCGATCGGCTCGACCACGACGTAACGTTCCGCTCGGTGGCGACGCGACTGGTGCAAAGGTATGGATACCTGCTGCCGGCAACGAACCCGGATTCAGCATACGGCAAAGAAGAGGAGATGATTTTAAAGGAGCGGGCGCGACGCCTGGTTCTGGTTGAAACGCAGGAAGACAATGAGTCGGTTCAGCCGGAAAAGAATCTTCAGCAGAAAGCAGGAGTCCGCGCGACGGCTTGCAATCCGCAAGAGCAGGACGATTGTGAAGCCGGAGCTCCAGGAACGCGGCGGCCGGAGCGGCGGCAGGAAAGCGAGCCCACGCTTCCGGAAGGAAGTCCGCAGTCGCCCGATGCGGCGCCGGCGCCGACTTCGCCCCGCACGCTGCGAACCGGCACGTCAGGCGATACGCAGGACGACGGACTGCAGGGACTTGGAGCTCAAATCGCCTTGGCATCGAGTTCGATGAAGTCGCGCAGCGATGTGCCGTACAGCGCGCAGCCCTTTTCATATCCCTCGATGGGCGACGTGAACGCGATGCGCGGCAATGTCCCGGATGTGGACAAGACAATTTCCTCGCGTGAGATGACTGCGAAAGGTGATGTGCCTGCGCAGTCCATGCGTTCGAACTGGAAGAGGCCGCGATCGCCGGAGCGTGAAGAGGACCAGAGCGGGGTGAAGATGGTGCGTCCGGCGAATCCGTATTCGGATATACCGTCTCTCTATGACATGTACGTGCAAGCCGCAGTCCGGCAGCACGCTGTGGAACGGTTTGGCCTTGATGTGTTCCGTAACGACTCGAACCAGCCTGATGTGATCCCGATGGATCTTCCCGTGGGTCCGGACTACGTGGTGGGAACGGGCGACAGTTTGTCGATCGATCTCTGGGGCAGTGTCTCGCAAAGGCTGATTCGACTGGTCGATCGGGAAGGCCGCATCGCGCTTCCGGAGACGAGCCCGCTGCTGGTGACGGGCAAGAGTCTGGGCGAAGTGCAGTTGGAAGTGCAGCACGCGATGCGATTGGCGTACCGGGACGTGTCGGCGGATGTTTCGCTGGCTCGCCTGCGAACCGTGCGGGTGTACGTGGTGGGCGAAGTGTCGCAGCCGGGAGCGTATGACATCAGCTCGCTTTCCACGCCGCTGAATGCATTGTTTGCGGCAGGGGGCGTGACGTCGCGGGGATCGTTGCGTTCGCTGAAGCACTACCGGGGCAAGCAACTGCTGGGACAGGTTGACGCGTATGACTTGTTGCTGCATGGTGTGCGCTCAGATTTGAGGAGACTGGAAAATGGGGACACTCTGCTGGTGCCGCCCATAGGTCCGCAGGCGACGGTGGACGGGATGGTTCGCCGTCCGGCGGTGTATGAGTTGCTGGACGAGAGTTCGCTGGCGGATGTACTGGAACTGGCGGGCGGGATCTTGCCCGCAGCGGCGCTGCGGCACGTTGAAGTGCAGCGCCTGGAGGCGCACGAAAAGCGCACGATGCTGACGCTTGATCTATCGTCGACGACAGACCCAGGACAACTCGACCAGCAGTTGCAAGGCTTCAAGATCCAAGACGGCGATCAGGTGCACATCTTTCCGATCGCCGCCTACAACGAAGATGCCATTTACCTGCAGGGACACGTGCAGAGGCCGGGGCGCTACTCGTACAAGCAAGGGATGAAGCTGACCGACCTGGTCTCGACGTATGCGGATCTGCTACCGGAGCCGGCGCCGCATTACGCGGAAATCATTCGACTCAATGCGCCAGATTTCCATCCCAGTGTGGAGAGCTTTGATCTATCGACAGCACTGGCGAATCCGGCGGCGGCTCCGACGCTAAAGCCGCTGGACACAGTGCGGATCTTCAGCCGCTACGATTTCGAGGTTGCTCCGGACGTCTGGGTTGGTGGAGAAGTGCGGGCGCCGGGTTCGTACCGAACTTCGGGGCAGGCTCACCTGCGGGATGCGATTTACCTGGCGGGCGGGATAACGCCGGATGCGGCACTGGATTCGGCGCAGTTGTATCGCACCCAGGCTGACGGAACACTGAAGATTCTGAGTGTTGACCTGGGCGAAGCGCTGGCGGGGAATCCCGTGGACAACATTATTCTGCAGCCGCGGGATCGTCTGATGATCCATCGCACGCTGGCCAAGGTGGACGCGCCAACCGTGGACATCAAGGGGGAAGTGGCGAAGCCTGGCCGGTATCTCTTGACCGGGAACATGCGGGTGGAGGATCTGGTTCGTGTTGCGGGCGGGCTAAAGCGGAGCGCGTTTGCGGACAGCGCGGATCTCACGCGATTCGCGGCTGGAAACGGGGCGAGCCAAAGGTTCGAGGTGAAGCTGGCGTCTGCCTTGTCTGGCGACCTGAACGAGAACGTTCCGCTGCGCAACGGAGATGTGCTGGCAATTCGTCAGATTCCGCAGTGGAATGATTTGGGGTCTTCCGTCACTGTGAAAGGTGAGGTTCAGCATCCAGCATCATACGGAATTGAGCCCGGCGAGCGGTTGAGTTCGGTGTTGCGGCGCTGCAACGGATTCACTTCCGAAGCCTACCCTTACGGCGCGGTCCTGCTCCGCACGGAAGTGCGCGAACTGGAAATGAAATCGCATCTGGAACTCGTGAACCGCCTGAAGGCTGAGCAGAATTATTTGAAGGGGATGCCGGATGGAGAACAGGCGCAGAAAGAGGCGAAACTGACGGCAATCGCGCAAACGGATACAGCGCTGCAACAACTCGAGGCCATTGCTCCGGTGGGGCGAGTGGTGATTCACATACCACCGGACATCAACCGGCTAGCAAAGAGCCCCGGTGACATCCAGCTGCGAAGCGGAGATGTGCTGATCATTCCCAAGAAGACCAATTATGTTCTGGTAAGCGGGCAGGTGTTCAATCCGACCGCTGTCGGGTTCCTGCCGGGAAAGAGTGCGAAGTGGTACATGAGTCAATCGGGTGGGTTGACGCAGATCGCAGACCGGAGTGCCGTGTTTGTCGTGAGGGCTGACGGATCGGTGCTGTCCGCCACAAACACATCGGGAATATGGCATGGGGATCCGTTGAACGCGGTGCTGAAGGCAGGAGACTCGGTCGTGGTACCTGAAAAGGCACCGAAGCTGGCGCCGAGGAATTGGTCGACGATCTTGCAGGCGGCGCAAGTGGCGTCGTCGGCGGCACTCACCATTGCTTACATCCATCCGTAACGGGCCATCCGACTTGCCAACAAGAAGCAGAATTCTGAATACGTTTGTAGCCGTGAGCACGGTGCTGTTGCTGGTGGCCGCAGTGTCGGCGCAAGAAGGTGGCGAATCCAAGCCGACGGCGGATGCGAGAAGAAATTCTCAGACGCGGGAATCGCAGCAGTCTCGATCCGCTTTTCCGGCGATTCAGGACGGGAGTTCGGAAGGATCATCGAGGGTCGGGTTCAGCGGGCACGTTGCGGACTTCATCGAAGATCAGAAGCAGATTTGGACCAGTCCATTTCGGACGCGCGCGTCGGACGCAGCTTGGCTGGTACCGCTGGGCGGATTGACGGCGGGTCTCTTAGTGACTGACCGGCAATATAGCGCGTCGCTGTCGCAGAATGCTGCAACGCTTCGGCATTACAAAACAGTGTCGGATATCGGAGTGGCAGCGCTCATTGGGGGCGGTGCCGGTCTTTATCTATTCAGTTTTCCCACGCACAACGAACACTGGCGGGAGACCGGGTTTCTGGCAGGGGAAGCGGCGCTGAATAGCCTGGTGACCGTGGAGGCTTTGAAGTACTCGTTGGGACGGCAACGCCCGTATCAAGGGAACGGCAGCGGTTCATTTTTTAGCGGAGGCACATCGTTTCCGTCGGAACACGCCGCGGCTGCTTGGTCAATTGCGGGAGTGGTCGCGCACGAGTATGACGGCACGTTGCCGAAACTGTTCGCGTATGGGCTGGCTTCGGCGGTGAGCTTCTCGAGAGTAAGAGCGCGTCAGCATTTTCCTTCCGATGTTCTTGTGGGCAGCGTGTTGGGATACCTGGTGGCGCAGAGTGTCTATAACAGGCATCACGATCCGGAAGTTGGGGGAGCTGCGTTTGAGTCACCGCGAGAAGTTGCGAGTGGAGAGAAAGAGCGGAGTCCGGCTTACATGGGGTCGCCCTACGTTCCGCTGGATAGCTGGATTTATCCGGCGCTGGAGCGGTTGGCTGCGTTGGGCTACGTGAAGACGGCAACGCTGGGGATGCGTCCGTGGACGCGGTTGGAGTGTGCGCGACTGTTGGGAGAGGCTGCGGACCGTGATCCGGATACGGACGCTCCGGTGGAAGTGCAGCAGCTCTACGCAGCACTGGGAGAAGAGTTCGCACATGACACGGAACTGCAGGGTGGTGAGCGGAATGTGGACGCGCAGGTGGAGTCGGTTTATTTCCGGACGACTGGCATCTCGGGAAAACCGCTGACGGACAATTATCATTTCGGCCAGACTTTGCTGAACGACTACGGTCGACCATACCAGCAAGGCTTCAATGCTGTGGCTGGGGCGTCGGGGTGGAGCACGTTTGGTCCGTTTGTTCTGTATACCCGCGGGGAATATCAATCGGCCCCGTCGGCGCCGTCGCCTACGCCGGCAGCGCTCGGGTTCATCGCCGGCGTGGATGGACTGCCGCCCAATCCTCCGCCAATTCCATTCGCGGCGACGAATCGCTTTCAGTTGGTGGATGCCTATGTGGGGATGAACTTAGGGAACTGGCAGTTCTCGTTTGGGCGGCGGAGTTTGTGGTGGGGACCGAGCGAAGGCGGGACGATGGCGTTCACAAACAACGCGGGACCGTTGGACAAGATGTTCACGGTCGATCGAGTGAGTCCGTTCCGATTGCCTTGGATATTCCAGTACTTTGGGGAGATACGGATGCAGGCGTTTATCGGGCAACTGTCGGGGCTGGAGTTCGTCCGGCCGCAGTTAGGGGCGACCCAGGTGGGGCCGCCGATCGGGCAGTATGGGAAAAGTTTGGATCCGCAACCTTTCTTGAGCGGGGCGAAGATCAGCTTCAAGGTGACCGACAATTTTGAGTTCAGCATTTCGAAGGACACGATCTATGGAGGGCCGGGGAATCCACTAACGCTGAAGACACTGTTCAAGAGCACCTTCGGATTCCACGTGAACGGGAATGTGCTGGGGGATGGGCGATCGTTTGCGGATTTCGCGTATCGCATTCCGAAGCTTCGGGACTGGTTGACGTTCTACGGAGAAGCGTTCAGCGAGGACGAGCCGAATCCAATTCCTTACATGCGCAAGTCAACGTTTCAAGGGGGACTTTATTTTCCTAAGGTACCCAAGGTTCCTCGACTGGATTTGAGGATCGAGGGCGGCTCGACCGTGCCCTACCACGGCTATTTTTGTAACGTGTGCTTCTACACAAATGGGGAATATATCAGCGGGTACACCAACGGCGGCGAGTTGATCGGCACATGGATCGGGCGTGCATCGCAAGGGGAACTAATGCGGGCGAATTACTGGCTGAGTGCCCGAAAAAAAGTCGGAATCGAGGTACGGCATCGAAAGATTGACATAGGATATCTACCGCAAGGTGGAACCCAGAACGATGCCGCGATTAACGCAGACATATTTACGCGGGCGGGCTTTCGCTTCTCGGGCAACTTGCAGTACGAGCGCTGGCAGATTCCCCTGCTGGCCACGAACCGTCAATCCAACCTAGCGGTGTCGTTTGAATTAGGCTTCTGGCCGACGGGGCACAAGCATTGAAGAACGGACAGGTCTCACCAGAAGTTTGCAAACCGAACTGATAAACGTTTGCGGAAAGTATCGCATTGGCTCAAGTACAAACACGACCGGTTGAATACCCGTCCTCACGCGAGTTCGAAAAGGCACGCAAGCCTGAGCGAGAAGTAACGGCTGAGCAAACCGAAGCTCTGGCTCATTTGCGCGTGCTGTGGAGTGGGCGACGCTTCATAGCCAAGGCTGCGTTGATCGGACTGCTTTCAGCGACGGTTGTAGCGTTCCTGCTGCCGAAACGGTATACCTCGACCACAAGATTGATGCCACCCGACGGACAATCGGGCTCGAGCATGGCCGTGTTAGCGGCGTTGTCTGGCAAGGCCGGCGGGCTTGCGGGGATGGCCGGGGATCTGCTGGGCGTGAATGGTTCCGGTGCGTTGTTTGTGGGAATTCTCCAGAGTCAGACAGTGCAGGACCGTCTGGTGCAGCGGTTCGATTTGAAGCGGGTGTACAGGGTCCGCTTGGACGAAGACGCGCGCAAGGTCTTGGCGGACCGCACCGGGATTGGGGAGGACCGCAAGAGCGGAATCATCAGCATCAGCGTAACGGATCGAGATCCTAACCGCGCGACGGCGATTGCACAAGCATACGTGGAGGAGTTGAACCGTTTGTCGGCGGAGTTGTCGACGTCTTCGGCACACCGCGAAAGAGTTTTTCTCGAGGAGCGACTCAAAGCGGTCAAAACCGACCTCGATCAAGCCGCCGTGGACTTTAGCCAATTCGCCAGTGCGAACACAGCGATTGACATCAAAGAGCAGGGCCGCGCCATGGTGGAGGCAGCGGCAAAACTGCAGGGAGAACTGATCGCCGCCGAGTCCCAGCAGAAGGGGCTGGAGGCGATCTATGCGTCGACGAATCCCAGGGTACAGGCGGTGCGGGCACAAATTGGGGAGTTGCGGAAGGAACTGGACAAACTGGGCGGAGCGGGAGTCAATGGGCCCCCGGATGAGCAAGGCGCACTCTATCCTTCAATCCGGCAATTACCGATTCTCGGGGTTAAGTACGCGGACCTGTATCGCAGAACGAAGATTCAGGAAACAGTTTTCGAAGTTCTCACGCAGCAGTATGAGTTGGCCAAGGTGCAGGAAGCGAAGGAAACGCCGAGCGTGAAGGTGCTCGATCAAGCCAGTCATCCTGAGCGGAAGTCATTTCCTCCACGCACGAATATCGTGCTTTTGGGGGTGATGTTCGGAATGGCGACGGGGGTGTTTTGGCTGATTGTGCGGCATCGCTGGGACCAGACTGAGACGACGGATCCGCGGAGGCGCTTCGCCGAGGAAGTTTTCCAGTCAATCGAGGGGCACATGCCATGGGCACCGCCAAACGGGTCGCGCGTGCAGACTATAGCGCATCGCATCTGGATGCGGTTTGTGCCCGGAACCGGCGCTGCGAAGAACGCCGGTGAGCTTGAGAACCGGGATGTCACGGAATGATCCTGGGCCGATGGGCAGACTTGCCAACCACGTTTTCTTTCGCGAAGCAGCGCCTGCGCCAACTGGCGCTTGGTTTAGCCGATCAGGGGTTGTCCGCCGGCAGCATGTTCCTAGTGAATGTGGTTCTGGCTCGGACGCAGAGCAAAGAAGACTATGGGCTGTTCGCGCTATCGTATTCGATCTACATGTTTCTCCTCGGATTGCACACCGCCATTGTTCTAGAACCATTCACGGTGTACGCGTCAGGGAGATACCAGGCACGCTTCGCCTCATACCTGAAGCTCATGATGCGAAGCAATGCGCTGACTGGAGCTACGCTGTCCGTAGGTCTTCTGCTGCTCTGCCTGCTATCGAGAATCTTCGTGCCCTCGCTGAATTCTCCGCCTCTGCTTGGGCTTGCGTTGACCGTGTCGTTCATTCTGACAGGGGCTTTCCTGCGTCGAAGCTTTTATGTCCTGCGCCAGCCGGAGATGGCGGCGAGAACATCACTGCTGTTTTTCGTTGTCGTGGCAGCGCTGCTTTGGATCACTGCCAAAACTCGCACGCTGAACGGCTTCTCCGTCTTTTTTGTTCTGGCTGTGGCGTGGGTGATCGCAAGTCTGGTGGTGGTCAGAAAGTTGCCGCCGCGAAAGCTGGAGCCGGCGTTTCTCGACTCCGAGCCCCACTACTGGCGCGAGCACTGGGCATATATGCGATGGGTGCTGGCACAAGCCTTCGTGTACCAGTTTATGCATCAAGGGTACTACTGGCTGGTGGCGGGATTTCTGTCGGTCAGGGAAGTGGGCGAACTGAAGGCGATGTATGTCCTGATCGCGCCGGTCGAGCAAGTCATCGTCTCGCTTTCTTTCCTGTTTCTGCCGGCCTTGTGCGCGAAGTACGCCGCTCAGAACCTGGGAGGTTTTTTCGCGTTCTGGCGACGATACGCACTGCTCGAAGTCGGCGTAACCGTGATATTCGCGTTGGGGGTACGTGCTGTGGGAGGTCGAGTCATCCACGTTTTGTATGCAGGTAAGTTTGACGATCTCGCTCCCATGCTCTTCCTTCTGTCGTTAGTACCGCTGACGATGGCATTGGGATACACCCTGAGTGATGCGATTCGGGCAGCTGAGAAGCCTCGCCTGGTTTTCTATGCCGTGGTCAGCAGCGCAGTCGCAACTTTCGTTATCGGCCTGCCATTGGTGAAATACTTCGGATTACAGGGAGCCGTTTACGGCATGCTGGTATCAGGAATCACTTTTACCGGAGCGCTTGCTGTGGCATTCCGGCTGCGTGTACACAAGCGTATCTCGTCTGGCACCGCCGATCACTACAGTGCTGCGCCGCCCGTTCCTACGTCGGAGGCGTTGTGAAGCTGATGGTAGTGGGGCATCCCTTTCTGCTGGCGTACAACCAGCAGAAATATGTCGCGATGAAGCGACTGGATAAGAACCTCCGCCTGCGGCTGGTGGTACCGAATCGTGGATCCGATCGATTTGGTGTGACGGACTATCAAGTTCACGCTGAGTTGGGCGCGGAGGAGGTGGTTGGACTCAAGGCGTATATGGCAAAGACGCATATGACGTACGTCCATTCGCCTCGCCGATTGGCTGCGACTCTGTGCGATTTTCAGCCAGACGTGATCCACATAGAAGAAGAGCCACAAGCCTTTATCACCCTGGAAATGCTGGTGCTGCGACGGATTTTTGCACCACGGGCGGCCGTTTCTTTGTTCACATGGGACAACATCGTTCGTCCCCGCAGGTTTCCACTGGGCATCGCGAAGCGGCGGATGCGTGCCTTTTCTCTTCGCCGAACCTCGGTGGTGATTTGTGGCAACCGTGAGTCCGCGGAGATCCTGCGAGCGGAAGGGTATTTCACGGGAAAGGTCGAAGTCCTACCTCAATACGGGCTGGATGTTGCCGAACACAAGCCAGGGACCGAGTCCGAACTGCGCGAGCAGTTGGGGGTACAGGGCGTCCCGGTGATCGGGTACATCGGGCAGATGGTCGAGAGAAAGGGGCTGCAGTTGCTGATTGAAGTGCTCGAGAAGCTTTTGGATTGTCCCTGGAAATTGTTGCTTGTGGGGTCTGGGCCGCTTGATCGAGAGATTCGAGAACAGTGGACGCCGCGACTCGCGGGACGGGTTGTAGCCGTTCCGGCTGTCCCCTACGAGCAAGTGAGCCGATACTTTCGCTGCCTCGACATTTTCGTGCTGCCTTCGCGGACGGTTCCGACATGGAAAGAGCAGTTTGGATTGGCGTTGGCGCAGGCCATGATGTCAGGGATCGCGTGTATTGGCTCAAGCAGCGGGGCTATACCCGAAGTGCTGGGCCCGGGAGGGCACGTGTTTAAGGAGGGGAACAGCGCCGAGCTACGAGAGAAATTGAAAGCACTGCTGGACTCGACCGTACTGCGAAAGCGGTTAAGTGATCAAGGGCGGAGCTTTGCACTGCAGCATTACACGCGTGAAATCGTGGCTACACGTTATTTGGACGCATTCGAAAATGCCCGAGGTGTTCACAATCCTGGGCGTGAGGCGAGTACTGAAACTCTCGAAGCAGGATCGCTCGCGCGGTAGGTTCAAGACATCGAGGAGGAGATCGTGAAGATACTAGTCACTGGTGGAGCGGGTTTCATCGCCTCCCATGTTTCCGAGGGCTATCTGCGCGCAGGCCATACGGTCGTGATCGTGGACGACCTGTCAACCGGGAAACGCGAGAACATTCCTTCCGCGGCCAAGTTCTGCGAACACGACATCACCGATTTTGCGGGGATGGAACGAATCATTGCCGACGAACGCCCTGAAGTCATTAACCACCATGCAGCCCAGATGGATGTTCGCCGATCCGTGCGCGAGCCACTCTTTGATGCGCGCGTCAACATCGTGGGCGCGCTCGGGTTGCTGGAATTGGCCGTGAAGTACAAAGTCCGTAAATTCATATACGCCTCGACCGGTGGCGCCAGTTATGGCGAGGTGGAAACCGTGCCGGTGGAAGAGACTCATCCCACCCGGCCGATCTGCCATTACGGGGTAAGCAAGCTTACGCTTGAGAGATATTTGTTTCTCTACAAGTACCTGTACGGGTTGAACTACACCGTTATGCGATACCCAAATGTGTTCGGCCCTCGTCAGAACCCGCATGGCGAGGCTGGAGTGACTGCGATCTTCGCTCTCCAGATGCTTAAGGGTGAACAACCCACCATCTTTGGAGACGGCTCGAAAACTCGTGACTACGTTTTCATTGACGACATTGTGAGGGCAAACGTCGCGCTGTTGGAAAAGGGAGACGGAGAAACCCTGAACCTGGGAAGTGGGCAGCCCACCTCTGACTTCCAGATCTTCGACCTGGTGCGGGAAGCCACTCAGTATCGCGCTGACCCCAAATACGCACCGGTTCGTCCCGGGGAGGTTGCCCATATCGCACTGGACGCGCGGCGCGCGCATGCCGTTCTCGGATGGGCGCCGAAGATCTCGCTGCAAGAAGGAATTTCCCGCACCGTTGAATCCATCCGGCAAACCAATGCGTGTCTTACAAATTCATAAAACGTTCCACACCCGTGGCGGGGCCGACACGTTCTTTTTCAAGACGTGCGATCTGCTGAAAGAAAAGGGGCATGAGGTCGCTCATTTTTCTACGTCGCACCCAAAGAACTTTGAATCGCCGTTCTCAAGTTATTTTGTCGAGGGCTTCACGGATGCAGACGTGCCGCAACTCGGGTTTCGACGGAAGGCTAAAGCGTTTGTTCAGGGCATCTATTCCGTGGAGGCCAAGAACAGTCTGGAGCGATTGGTCCAAGATTTCAAACCCGATCTGGCACACGCTCACTGCATCAATTACCAATTGTCGCCGTCGGTCTTTGATGTCTTCCGGAAGTCTGACGTTCCCCTGGTGGTGACGACGCATGACTTTACCATCGTCTGTGGTGCTGGAACGCTGCAGACGCGGGGCTCCCATTGTGAACGCTGTAAGGGCGGGCACCATTACAACCTGTTCTTGAACACTTGCTACTGGAATTCTCCCGCCAGCCTGATGGCGACCCTAAGTCAATATCTGCACCATTTTCGGGGAACCTGGAACAGCGTGTCGAGGATCCTGGTGCCGAGTTGTTTCATGCTGGAGACACTCGTCGAGTGGGGGATTCCGCGGGAGCGTCTGGCTCACCTTCCGATCTTTATTGACTTTCCGGAAAGGCCACTAACGAACGACTCTCCTGGCGAGTACGTGCTGTATTTTGGGCGCATCGATGAGCACAAAGGACTGAAAGTGCTGCTGGAGGCCATCGAACCGTTGGATTGCAAGTTATTGTTGATCGGAGATGGGCCGCTGACTCCTTGGGTCAAGGAACAGATTGAGGGCAGGCTGAAGAACGTGCAGCACATTCCGTTTGTAGCTTCGAGGGAAGAACTCGGTAACCACATCGCGGGGGCTGCTTTTTCGGTCGTACCTTCCATGTGGAATGAGAACCAACCGGCTGTCGTTCTGGAGACCTACGCGATGGGAAGACCGGTGATTGGATCGCGCATCGGGGGAATCCCAGAATTGATCGAGGACAGCCACACCGGTCTCCTCTTTACTCCCGGAGACGTCAACGATCTGAGGGAGAAAATCCGGTTCCTGCTGGAGAGGCCGACGTTGTGCCAGGAATGGGGACGAAACGGGAATCGCAAACTGCGGGCTGGTTTTTCGCGCACGGCGCATTATGATCGGCTGATGTCGATTTACGACGGAGTGTTGTCTGGTAAACCTGCCGCCACGGTTTGCGCTTGAAAATTATCTCGCACGATTTCGGAAATACAGTCTTCGATAAAATGAAAATCGATTTCAGGCACCCCCCGGGTGCCGTCGCTTCGGCAATGGCGGACTTTGCCCGCCGCGGTCGTTGTATGGCCCGGGCTCTGGTGGGCCGTGATGTTTTCCGCCGTCCTCAGTTGCATGCCACGAAGAAACGGCTTGGCGGGCGACCGAATGATGGCTATGGGGAATGGACCATCTGTCCGGAATTAATCACACCTCGAAGCGTCGTCTATTCCGTCGGAATTGGGGATGATGTTTCTTTCGAAATATCGCTGATTCGATCGTTCGACCTGTCATCACTGTTTGCCTTCGATCCGACTCCCACTTCGATGTCATGGCTGTCGCGACAACAGGTGCCCGACGAATTCAAGCTCTTCCCGTACGCGATTTCAGACTACGATGGTACTGCGCCGTTTTTCCCCCATGACAATCCCGATTTTGTTGCCCACAGCCTGATAGCGCGAGAGGCGACCGGAGCTCGGGCAGTTGAGGTACAAGTGCGGACTCTGCCAACGCTGATGGCCGAACTAGGACACGGCTATATCGATCTCCTCAAGATGGACATTGAAGGCGCCGAGTATGCTGTTATAGACAACCTGATATCTCAAAAAGTGGAAGTACATCAACTCCTAGTCGAATTCCACCACCTTGACCGCTTCACGCCTGGCATGAGCCCTGCTCGTACCAAGGATGCGATCCGGAAATTGAATCGGGCAGGATTCAAGGCTTTTTACATCACACCCAACGGGCAGGAATATTCGTTTATCAAGAACTAGGGAACACACGTGACACTCTTGGGCCTATTCTTCGTGCCCGCGGCGCTCGTCTGCCTGCTCTTTTCGTCCCGGGGTCTGTTGTCACTTCTGATCGTGGCTTCGGTCTTTGAAGCGGGGTCCGTATTCACGGGCAACATTGGCGGTTTTGTATTCGGTATATCTCCGTTTTGTTTCGTGGAAATCTGCGTGGCCCTTCGCCTCTTCTGGTTGGTGTGGGACCGGGGTAAGTTGCTGCCCGGTAAGGAAGCCCCTACTCGAACGATTGCCGTGTTATTACTTGCGTTCCTGGCATGGTCTGTTGTCTCGTCGTTCTTGATGCCGTACTTGTTTGCAGGAACACCGGTCCTCTCTCCCCGGGACCGGGAGGACCTAAATGTACTACTGTTCAATCCTGAACCTCTTCACTGGACACTCAGCAATCTCGGAGCGGCTGGGTACTTGGTCTTGAATGTTTGCGCGGTACTCTTTGCGGTTCTGGTTATTCAGACCGCTAAACAGGCGGAGACCTTGGCGCGGGCGCTTCGTTGGGCGGTAGGTATCGTTATAGTGGTAGGTATCCTGCAGCAAATGGCGGTGGTCGCGGGCTGGCATTTCCCCTACGAAGTCTTCAGCAATAACCCAAACGCTGATCCTGACACGCTGTATCAGGAATTTGACGGGTTCGTCCGGATTAATTCCACATTTTCTGAGCCGATGAACACAGGTTCGTTTCTAGCTGCCGCCGCGAGCGGCCTGCTCGCTACGTATCTCCATGGGAGACGTGGCCGCTATCTTTTCGCCATAGTTGCGGCAATCGCTGTTTTGCTGCTTTCAACGTCGACGACTGGATTTCTTGCATCTGCAGTTATGTTCCTCGTATTGCTGGTGTATTTTCGTCCCACCAAAAGCGATGAATCGGGAAGGCATCGTCTGTCCTACGGAGGCTGGATCACGGTCACGGTTACGATGTTGTGTGCCGCGGGGCTAACTGTACTCTTGGTTCCTAGCCTTTCTGAAGCGGCGCTTGCCATGACGATTAATAAAGGACAGGGCACGTCGCTTGCATCCCGCATCATAGCTGATCAGGATACGATTAGACTCCTGGCGAGCACATACGGATTTGGTGTCGGACTTGGTAGCACCCGGCCCTCGAGCCTGGTTGCCGCACTTTTAAGTACGGTTGGCGTCGTCGGAACCATGATTGCTGCCATTGTTGTATACAAAATTATTCAGAGTTTTCCCGGCAGGCTTGCCCCAAGTATTCTCCAAATGAGCTTTTGGTCCATAATCGGATTGCTCGTTGCAGACTCCATCGCGGTACCCGACATCAACCGCCCCACATTGTGGGCCCTCTTGCTAGTGGTCGTAGCCCAGTTGGGCATATACTCCACGGCCGTTGGGCGAGCTGTTCCCGCCGAAGCTTCAGCCTCCGGACGCCCGGCTCCCGTGCAGTATGATGTGGAAGGTCAGCGAATAGAACGGTGAGCCGCAAAATCTTCTCATCTACATCTCGTCGAATTCCCAAGGACGTCGAGGGGCTCGAAACGGTCGCAAAGATAAGAAATGCAAGCAGAGAGAAGGATTACCCAATGCGAACAGCGACCGCTTCCAATATTGGTCACCAGAACCGCCATCACCCGTTGTCGGTGACTCGGTGTCGGATACATAGGTTTTGAACTTAGGCGGGCAGGAAACGTGCTGGATATATTGGAGGCCTAGTTGCCAAGCTCAGATCAGTACAGGACATGTAAGCTTTGCTCGAGCACTAAGATCGAGAAATTGTACTTTTCAAGACGGTTGGCATTGCCAGTCTTCGTCTGTCGTGAGTGTGGCTTAAGGTTCATCGGGCGTGTTTTCTCTAAGGCAGAGCAAGCCTCTTTCTATCAGGATAGCGCCGCCTATGCTGATTTCGCGAAGGCCGAACGGGAGGTTCCCGCCGCTCGTAAACGTCTTACCCTGCTGGCCAAGTCTCTCGTTGACTATCTTGGTGGATCATCCCCAACGCAGTCCGTACAAGCGAGGCTCTTGGATGCGGGCTGCGGCGCGGGAGACTTCTTGGCTGTCGCGCGAGAGCTGGGCTTTAGGGTGTGGGGACAAGAGATTTCAGCTCCGGCTGCCAAACTTGCGCAGGACTGTCACGGACTTGAAGTAGAAAACCGTGAACTTGAATTGATCGATCGTCCGGGGCACTTCAATGCCGTAACATTCATAGGTGTTTTAGAGCATGTTCTAGACCCGAGAGTCACGCTGACTAACCTGCATCGCCTTATGGCGCCGAACGGCGTCTTATTGATCTACACGCCCGTTTGGGGACTTTATGACCACTTCTTCGCATTTGTAGCACGGATCAGCGGGGGGCGGCTGACGCGACCAATCGACAGGCGAATCAACACTGCGCATCTTCAAATATTCCCACGAAAGACTTTGCTGCGCGCGATTGAGGGGCTTGGCATGACAATCCTCGCTAGCGAAGAAATCTGCGAATACAATCTACCGATCGACCTCTATTTGGAATCTGTGGGATTCACGCATCCTGTTTTGAAGAACGCGGTCACTAGATCCGTACAGTTTCTCATCGAGAAACGCCTCTTCTTTCGAAACAACATAAGATTGTTTGCGCGAAGGTTGGAGCCGGAAGCCGCAGCGGCATGACCTTCGTTGCTGATAGGAGTTGTTGTTGTCCGCGACAGCCGCTGGGGATTCGGATTGCGGCCGGACGGGCCTTTACGCAAATTGGGAGCGTTGACCCAATAGTTCAGCGTTCGAGACACCAAAAAGCGAGAATCGAGAATGTCGACAGGTAGCGGAGCGCACACCGATCTGATGGCGGAGCGGGTTAACTTGGGGTGCGGTCCTTTTGCCCCACCAGGCTGGCTGAATGTGGACGGCTCTTGGAATGCCTGGTTCACCCACCACAAATATCTTCGCCGGGCTCTCGAACTGGTGGGAGTTATCAATGCGAGCAATCAGGGCGCAAATTGGAATCTGAGTCCGCTCGTACATAATTTGAGCAAGCCTCTGCCGTTTGCCGACAACTCCGTTTCTGCGATTTATGCATCTCATGTCCTGGAGCACCTCTATCGCAGCCAGGCGCTCGCTTTGATCTCCGAGTGCAAGAGAACTCTCAAGCCTGGGGGCGTTCTGCGGCTGGTCGTGCCAGACCTGCAGTCGATGGTCGTTGAGTATCTGAACAGCAAAAGGAACGGGGGGAGTAGGTCTGCCGCTGACAATCTGAATGAGAAACTGGCGTTCCGGCCTTCCGCCCCGCGTACGGGCAATGCGCTGGTGAGGTTTTACCATCTTTGGAAGGACTTCCACTCTCACAAATGGATGTACGATTCCGACTCTCTCGTTGGGTACCTTGAGGAGGCGGGATTTCACGAAGTCGCGAAGATGGAATTCTGCAGAAGCGCGATTCCAGGGATTGAAGAAGTTGAACAGCCGCACCGCGTCCTCAACGGTGCGGGAATTTGCGTCGAAGGCAAGAAAATCGCTGAGTAGCTGAACGCCCATGAACAGACGTCTCAAAGAAGAACTTCGAGAGTTCTTGCCGCGAGGACTCCGGCGGCACCGCATCCTCGGAGGACCGCTGCGCGGCAGTGCCATTGTGACTTCGTGGCACGACTATCCAGCGGCGATTCTTGGGCGCACGGAGCGAGCCCTGCTGCAGTGGTTCCAGGAGAACGTGCGGAGTGGAGAGACGTGGCTAGATATAGGCGCCCATTACGGCTATACCGCGATTGCGCTGTGCAGGCTAGTAGGCACGTCGGGGCGCGTGTTCGCTTTCGAGCCCATGCTCAATACCGCGGGGTGCGTTTCGCGGACCAGCTTTCTGAATCAATTGCCGCAGCTGACGGTGATACCGATGGCGTTGGGTGACTGCACCGATGTGGCGATTGATAGCCTGCATGTGGTGAAGGGAATGATCGACAGCACGTTGCAGCCTTCGGCTGAGTTCAAAGAGACGTTTTTGATCTCTCGCTTGGACTGGCTGTGGCCGAAGATTTCGGCGGCCAATGGTCGGATCGATGGGATCAAGATCGATGTGCAGGGAATGGAGATCAAAGTTCTCGAGGGAATGGGGGAAGTCGCGAGGCGGTATCGGCCGAGGCTACTGGTGGAAGTGCACAAAGGAGTCTCGCGGGCGAGGCTGTTGGAGGTGATGGCCTCGATTGGTTACGAGCCGCGGGGAGTCGCGGTCGAGCCGCTGCCGGGAGAATCGGATCCGCTCTATGCGGACGATCGGACATATTTCTTCCGTCCGGCGACAGAGGAGAGTAAGTGAATTCAGTCAACCCGGCGGTCGTCGCCGCGGCGCGATTGCCCCAGGCGGAATATCCGAAAAAGGCTCCGTTCCATCCGGACTCGATGTATCCCGAGTACCGAGGGAAGGTGGGCGAAGAAACAAATGGGGTGTATGCAGGGGTGCGCCAGTCCTTCCAGTTGCTGGGAATGGACGCTGCGAATTATGGTTCGGCGGAGTGGAATCCGCTGGGAGAGGTTGTCCGTCCGGGCGATCGGGTGGTGATCAAGCCGAACTTATTGGCGCACGCACACGGACTGCGGCCGGACGAATGGCTGCAGGTGATTACGCATGGGTCGGTGGTGCGCGCGGTCGTCGACTATGTGGCGTTGGCGCTGCGAGGCAAGGGCGAGATCTCGGTGATGGATGGGCCGCAGTACGATTCGGATTGGGATCAGATCATTGAGCGGTCCGGGCTTGGAGACGTGGTGCGACACTGCGCATCGGTGGCGGGCGTGCCGGTGAGTCTGCTGGATCTTCGAGATTATCAGCAGGAAGTCCGAGGTGAGGTGATATGCAAGCGCGCCCAATTGCCTTCGGATCCGTTGGGCGGAGTGGCGATCGATTTGGGGACCAAGAGTGCTTTCGAGGGTCACCATGGGGCGGGGAAGTATTTCGGATCGGACTACGATCAGAGCGAGACGAACCGTCACCATTCGGGCGGACGGCACGAATACCGGATCTCGCGAAGTGCGGCATCGGCGGACGTCTTCATTAATGTCCCGAAGCTGAAGACGCATAAGAAGGTGGGCGTCACGCTGTGCATGAAAAATCTGGTGGGGATTAACGTGGGGCGGAACTGGCTGCCGCATCACACGGACGGGGATCCGTCGACGGGGGGCGATCAGTTTCCGGGGCCGTCGGTGAAGGGCAAGTTGGAGCGATCGGTGATTCGGCAGTTGCAGCGACAGACCCTTCGTGTGCCGGGAATGCAGCGAGTGTACCAACTGGCAAAGGTGGGCGGGAAGCCAATCTTCGGGAGGACGAACGAAGTGGTGCGCCACGGGAACTGGCACGGAAACGATACGTGCTGGCGGATGGTGCTCGACATCAACCGGTGCCTGATGTATGGAGACGGGGAGATATTTCCGCTGCCGAGCGCGAAGAGATTCTTTGCGGTCGTCGATGGCGTAGTTGGGGGAGATGGGGATGGACCGGCGTGTCCCGATGCGTATCCCGCGGGGGTGATTGTAGCCGGGCGAAATCCTGTGGCGGTCGATTGCTCGGCGACGCGGCTGATGGGATTTGATCCGAATCGCGTGCCGCAATTGATGCACGCATTTGATCCTCACCCCATGCCGCTGGCCGGGTTCAGGTATGAGGATATTCGGATGGTCAGCGACGAGCGGAACTGGAATGGTCCGCTGGAGAGCATTCCCGCAGACAGCACGTTTCGCTTTAAGCCTCATTTTGGCTGGGTGGGATACATCGAGCACGCGACGTCATACGAGAACGAATACACCGCGACCTAATGGACATTGAAGCGCTGTACGCCCGGCTGCCCGGTTTCGCGCAGAATCTTGCGTGTACCTATGAAGGCTTCCGGATTCAGAAAGGGCGCTACAACACGCAGTTTCGGCGACTGCTGACCGAGGCCGAGAGCCGTGACCGCTGGACGGCAGCGCAACTGATGGAGTACCGCGACGGTCATGTGCGGGACTACGTCCAGCACTGTGCTGCGAGCGTGCCTTATTTTCGTGAACAGTTCAAAGGATTGGGGATCACGCCGGAAGGCATCCGGGGATTAGAAGATCTGCGAGGCCTTCCGATTCTGACGAAGTCTGACATCGTTGCCAATAGTTCACGGTTGCAGTCCGAAGTTGTTGACCGGCGACGCTGCATGGTCTGTCACACCAGCGGAACGACGGGCGGCGGCTTGCGCTTTCTGGTTACCCGCGAGGCGTTCCGCGCGCAGTGGGCCGTGTGGTGGCGTTATCGGCGGTGGCACGGGATCGACCTGACCACGAAATGCGGATACTTCGGTGGACGGTCGCTGGTGCCGGTGGCGCAAAGAGAGGCACCGTACTGGCGATATGACCGGGCGCGGCACCAGATTCTGTTCAGCGGATATCACATGTCGGAGGCGACTCTGCCGCTATACATGGAGGAGTTGCGGAGGCAGCGTCCGCCATGGCTTTGTGGTTATCCGTCGTTGCTAACGCTGGTGGCGGGCTATATGGTCGACGCCGGGTACGACCTCGGATATACACCGAGGTGGATCACGACGATGGCGGAGAATTTACTTCCTCTGCAAAAGAGTGCGATCGCCAAAGCCTTCGGCGTTACTCCGAGACAACACTATGGCATGGCAGAAGGGGCGGCAAACATATCCGAATGCGAAATGGGGCGACTGCATGTGGATGAGGATTTCTCGGCGGTCGAGTTCGTGCCGGATGACGGTCTCGACAGTTGCCGGGTGGTGGGGACTTCGTTCGTTAATCCGGCAACCGCGTTCTTGCGGTATGAAGTGGGAGATCGAGTAAGAGTCAGCGCGGAGTCGGGATGTGCGTGCGGGCGCTCGGGCAGACTCGTCGAATCGATCGATGGTCGCCTCGAGGACTACGTGATTCGGCGCGACGGATCGATGGTGGGCCGGATGGACCATATCTTCAAAGACCTCGTGAATGTGCGAGAGGCGCAGATCGTGCAGGAAGAGCCTGGACGGATCACGATGCGAGTGGTACGCGGCACGTCGTACACCGATGAGGATGAGGGGCAATTACGCACAGAGGCACTGAAGCGTTTAGGAAGTGAGACTGAAATCGAGATTGAGTATTGTGAGACCTTGCCACGCGGGTCAGGCGGGAAACTGCGATTTGTGATCTCCTCGATGAAAAGGGGTAGGATTGCCGAAGAGACGTCGGTCTGTTAGTCAGTTTGATCCTTCGCACTTTTACACAACATGAAACAGTTGGTTCAGAACTACAAATCGGGAGAGTTGACCGTGCGCGAGATTCCGGCGCCGCAATTGCAGGCCGGGGGCGTGTTGGTTCGGACTGCTTATTCACTGATCAGTGCGGGTACGGAGCGCGGGATGGTGGAGATGGCGCGGAAGAGTCTGGTCGAGAAAGCCTGGTCGCGCCCGGATCTGGTGCGGAAGGTGCTCGATAAGGCGCGCACCGAGGGAGTGTTGACGGCGTACAAGAAGGCGATGCTTCGGCTGTCGACGGATATACCTCTCGGTTACAGCAGTTCTGGGACGGTCGTGGCCGTGGGTACAGGAGTGCCCGAGTTCAAATCCGGCATCCAGGTTGCGTGCGGAGGCATAGGCTACGCCAGTCACTCGGAGATTGTGTTTGTACCTAAGAATCTGTGCGTGGCCGTTCCGGAGTCCGTGGAACTGCGCGAGGCCGCTTTCACAACAGTGGGGACAATCGCACTGCAAGGAGTCCGCGCTGCCGAAGTGGGCTTGGGCGATGTTGTCGCAGTCATTGGGTTAGGATTGGTCGGACTGCTTACGGTACAGATTCTGAAATCCTGCGGTTGTCACGTCGTGGGAATGGATCCTGACAGCCAGCGCTGCAAATTGGCGACCGAGTTGGGTGCGGACGCGACGGCCAGCGATGGGCATGAGCATACCGACGCTTGCCTGCGGTTGTCGGGAGGTCTGGGGGCCGACGCAGCGCTGATCACAGCCGCTACGGCGGACAGTGGTCCGTTGGAATTGGCTGGAGAGTCGGCGCGCGACCGGGCACGCGTGGTTGTCGTCGGACAAGTGGGCATGTCGGTACCGCGCAAGCTTTATTACGAAAAGGAATTGTCGCTGCTGATGTCTCGGTCCTACGGGCCCGGGCGTTATGATCGCAGCTACGAGGAGAAGGGAGTAGATTATCCCGCCGGGTACGTGCGCTGGACGGAGAACCGCAACATGGGAGCGATCGTGAAGTTGATCGCGGAGCGCAAACTGGATGTGCGTTCACTTATTACACATGAGTTCCCGCTGCGTCGTGCGCTCGATGCGTACAACATGATTCTTGACAGCCGCGAGCGCTACCTCGGTGTCATGCTGACCTATGAAGCGTCCACGTCTGCCCAGATCAGCGTGGTTGAAATCGGCGAGAAGAGTGACAGGCCCGGTTCGGCGCGCGGGACTGCCCCTTCGAGCATTGGAGTCGGAGTGATCGGATCGGGCAGTTTCTGCACGGGCGTGATTCTTCCCGCCCTCAGCGCTCAGGCCGGAGTCTCCCTGCGCGGTGTGTGCTCACAACGTGGCTTAACCGCGCGCAGCGTCGGCGACCGCTGGAAGTTCTCGTATTGCACTTCGGATACTGATGCCATTGTGAACGACGAGAGCACAGAGTGCGTGATTATCGCCACGCGCCCCGACAGCCACGCGCGACTCGTGTGCGCAGCCCTTGAGGCAGGCAAGCACGTGTTTGTCGAAAAGCCTCTGGCTGTAAACATTGAGCAACTGCGGCAGATTCGAAACGTGGCAGCGGTTCACCCGTCTCAAGTTCTGATGGTGGGTTTCAATCGACGGTTCTCGCCGTATGTCAGGGAGGTGAAGAAATTTGTCGAACGGCGAACGGGGCCGCTGATGGCGACGTATCGTGTGAACGCCGGATATCTTCCGCCGACCGACTGGCAGCATGATCCGGAACAAGGAGCGGGGAGGATTGTGGGAGAGTCGGGACACTTCGTGGATACGCTCTGCTATCTCACGGGCGCGATTCCGGTGGAGGTGTTTGCATCGTCGGTGACGGGATCGGACAAGGACTCGAGTGCGCCGGAGAACGCCGCGTTGACAATCCGGTTCAAAGATGGCTCGGTCGGGGTCGTTTTCTATACGACGCAAGGCTCGCCCGCATTCTCCAAAGAACGGCTCGAGTTGTTTGTGGATGGATCCGTCGCAGTAATCGATGATTTCCGGCACATCGAATTAATCCGAAACGGCAGCCGCAAGAAACGAAAAGATTGGCTGAAGCAGGACAAAGGACACGCGGCTGAGATTGAGGCCTTTCTCGAAGCCGTTCGCAGCGGGAGTTGTCCGGTCAACCGAGAAGACTACTTTCACACGACGCTGTGCACGTTGCTGGCCGTCGAGTCTCTTACTTCAGGGCGGCGCCAGGAGATTTCTGCGAACAGTCTGGAAGAACCAGTGCTCGAACCGACGGAGTGTTGCAACGAGTGATTGGCCTTTATCTGCGTACTGCCCGTTACTACAGGCCATCGCAAATTGCGGCGCGGCTTCGGTTGGGTGTGGATTTGCTGCTTGTTCAAAAAACACCGTGGCTGTGGCAGCGACGTTATCGAGTTCTGGCTGCTCCTGCAAGGAATGAGCGCGCCAAGTTTTTCAAGGCCGGACAGTTTGCGTCCGACGATGAAATCGAAAAGTGGAGCGAGACGGCTCGGTTGTGCGAACAAGGAACTTTTCGCGTGCTGAATCGCACCGTGAAGTTAGGTTTTCCTGTGAATTGGCGAGCGGCCGCTGAGACACGTCTGTGGCGTTACAACCTGCACTATTTTGACTACGCACTCGATTTGGCGCTTCTGGCGAATCGAAGGAGATGCGACGGAGCCGCTACTCTGCTGGGACGGTTATTCGCCGACTGGATAGACGCGAATCCTCTCGGCGAAGGTTTGGGGTGGCACTCGTATCCGATCGCGCGGCGTATCGTGAATTGGATTCAGGCAGTCAGTCTGTCGCCGTCTGATGCGGTGTTCCGCGATGTCGAGGCACAATCAGCATGGCTAAAGAGTCTGTATCGGCAAGCACGATACCTGGAGGATCACCTCGAGTTCGATTGCCTGGGGAATCACTTGCTGGCCGACGCCAAGGCGCTGGTGTTCGCGGGAATGTTTTTCGACGATCCGGCAGCGACGCGGTGGCTGAATACTGGACAGAAGATCCTCTTGGAAGGTTTACGCGAGCAAGTTCTGGAAGATGGCGGCCACTACGAACGCAGCCCGATGTACCACGCGATCGTTCTGCAGGATTACTTGGAGGTTGTGCTGGCTTTTCAGTTGAACAGGCGGGCGATTCCGACCTGGGTTCGGGATCGCCTGATTGCGATGGGCGACTTCTTGTCGGGGATCACACATCCGGATGGAGAGATTCCGCTGTTCGGGGACTCGGCTTTCGGAATTGCGCGACGCCCGAATGACATCCTGGCGGCGGCCGAGGTGCTGCTCGACTGTAGCGGAAGATGGCCGACCGCGAAAGCCGGTTCGTACTGTGGCTTGGTTGCTCCGCAGGCATGGGAGCAAGGCGAGGTGGTCGAGCGTTCACGAAAAACGACAGACATGTGGCCTTCGACCGGCTATTTTGTACTGCGGGGATCGGACGCGGGAGATCAGATGATCGTCGATGCTAAGCCGATGGGGCCCGAGCACATCCCGGCACACGGACATTGCAGCCTGTTCAGCTATGAACTTTCGCTGGCGGGCGAGAGACTGGTGGTCGATTCCGGAGTGGAAGAGTACGAGTCTGGTACGTGGCGGCAATACTGGCGAAGCACTCGCGCACACAACACGGTCTTGGTGGACGGGCGCGAGCAGTCGGAGATCTGGGCATCGTTTCGGGTTGGACGGCGCTGCCGGGTGTTGGATGCGACGTGCGCGAGGGACGGTCCTTCATCACTGTTCGTAGGAACTCATGATGGATTCGCACAACAGGGGACACCGATCTACCATCGGCGATTCATAGCAGCTCTCGGCGGAGCGGGTTGGTTGCTGTTGGACGAAGTCACCGGCACAGGTCGACACGCGATTGAAAGTCTGGTGCATTTGCGTCCCGAGGCCGGGTGCATCGTCCACGATCACTATGCCGAGATTGCATTAGGCTCGCGCAAGTGGCGCTTGTACCCGTACGCCGGCGCGGGCGGTGACGAGACCAAGATGAGTTGCGTGCGGGGTCAAGTTGAACCGATTCAAGGCTGGTATGCTTCGGAGTTCGGAAAACGCGAGCCAAACTCTGTTCTCCGGTTCTGCCGCGAGACGGTGCTGCCCACACGGGTTGGGTATTTGATTGTTCCGAGCGACCGGGAAGTCAGGTCCTGGGAAGTTGAATGCAGCAAGCGCGAGGACGGAATCGACACGGATATCTTCATCCATTCGCCACAAGGCGACATCCTCAATCATTTTCAGATTGCAAGGTAGGACTCCGACTCGTTCGGGAGTTACAAAATTTATGCGTTTGCTATTTGTGACTTATCGGTTTCCCGTATATCCGGGAGACGCGTCGAGCAATACTGTCTTTAACCTGGTGAAGTATTTCTCGCGTTCGCATGAAGTCTCGCTGGTGGGCTTAGCTCCAGCGCCGGTGCCGGCTGAGCGGTTGGAGTCGCTGTCCCGGTATTGCCGCCGAATTGAAGTTCTCGAGTGGCCGAAGTGGCGATCGGCGATCAACGCGGTGCGTGGGCTGGCGTCCTCAACGCCGCTTCAGATGTGGTATTTCCGCTCCGATGCTTTCGCTGAGAAAGTAAAGCAAGTGATCGCGGAAGAGAGGATCGACTTGGCGTACGGGTATCACTTGCGGTCGAGCCAATACCTGTCGGAATTGGAGACGCTGCCGAGAGTCATCGCGTTGCAACCAGCACAGATTTTGCACTTTGGAAGACGGCATAAACTGACCCGTAATCCCGTATTGCGCACGATCTACGGAATGGAATACCGGCGCTTGATGGGATACGAAGCGGAGCTCGCGCAGAAGTTTGACTCGTGCCTGCTGATCTCGGAAATGGATCGAAACGCCATCGATCCGAAGGGAGACTTGCGGAATGTCTTCTTCAATCCACACGGGACCGACGTGGAATCATTCGCGCCCCCTAGGGGTGCTGTGCGGGAGGAGGGCACGCTCGTGTTCTGTGGTTCGATGGCCATGGACACGAACGTGGATGCAGTACTGCACTTCAGTAAAGACATTCTGCCGCTCGTGTGGGCGAAGCGACCGGAGACGCGCTTCGTGGTTGTCGGCCGGAATCCAGCCAGGTCGGTTTTAAAACTCACCGAAGACCGGCGAATTACAGTGACCGGACTGGTGGACGATGTGCGCCCATATCTGTGGAGAGGGACTGTGGGAGTGGACCCGATCCGAATGGCGGCTGGGATGCAGAACAAGGTAATCGAGGGTATGGCGGCGGGCTTGCCGATGGTGATCAGCCCTGAGGCGAATGAAGGAATCCGTGCGCCGGAAGGGAGCGCTGTTCTGATCGGCCGAACGCCGGAAGCATTCGCGGATCACGTTCTGCAATTGCTCGGTGATCCGTCGCGCGCAAGGGCAGTGGCGAAGGAAGGATTGATGTTCGTGCAAAAACAGTGGTCGTGGGAGCACCACTTCAGCTGTCTGGAAAGGCACTTTGACAGCCTGGTGTCTGAAGGTGCCTGCGCACGCGTTTAGAAACGACAGAACTCGTCATGCACTTGATTGAGCAGAGTCCAACGGTGGCTAGTTCGCCACGCTGGCATAGTCCGACGCAGACCGCGCTGAAGCGACTGCTCGATGTTGTGATCTCGCTGGGCCTCCTCGTGATCCTGCTACCCGTCTTTCTTGTTATGGCAATTGCCGTCAAGCTCAGCTCCGAGGGGCCGGTTTTTTATCGCTGGAAAGTCGTAGGACGCGGAGGGCGGCCGTTTACGGGATACAAATTTCGCTCCATGGTGGCGAACGCTGACGCTCTTCGGGACAGACTTGCGTCGCGCAACGAAATGTCCGGTCCGGTTTTCAAAATGGCGGACGACCCGCGCATCACCAAGGTTGGAGCCTGGCTCAGAAAATATAGTCTCGATGAGTTGCCGCAACTGTACAGCGTTCTCAAGGGGGACATGAGCCTGGTGGGCCCGCGGCCTCCGCTGGTCACTGAGTACGAACGCTTCAGTGAGTACCAGAAGCAGAAGCTGACTGTGAAACCAGGAATGACTTGTCTTTGGCAAGTGAGCGGGCGAAATCAAATCAACGACTTCGACGAATGGGTACGGCTTGACCTAGATTACATCGTTCGGTGGTCTCTGTCGTTGGATCTGGCGATTCTTCTGCGGACGGTTGGAGCAGTCCTGGCAGGCTCGGGCAAATAGCGATCTCAGCAGCTGCAAAACTTATTTCCTGAAGGAGTCACTCAGATGCGGGTTTTGGTTACTGGTGGTGCCGGCTTCATTGGAGGGCACCTTGTGGATCGGTTCCACAAGGAAGGCCTCGAAGTGCGGGTATTGGATAGCCTAGATCCAAAAGTCCATCCGAGCGGACAGCCTCCACTCTTTCCCAAAGGAGTTGAATTCATCCGAGGTGACGTGACGGATCGCGAGGCTTTTCGCTATGCGCTCCGCGACGTCGATGTCGTCTCGCATCAAGCGGCGTACCAGGACTACATGCCGGACTTTTCGCGTTTCCTGACGGTGAATGCAGTCGGGACGGCGTTGTTGTACGAATTGATCGTTGAGGATCGTTTGAAGATTCAAAAAGTCATCGTGGCTTCATCGCAGGCGGTTTATGGAGAAGGCCAGTATCTGTGCTCAGAGCACGGTGCCTTTCTTCCCATTCCGCGCAGCGCACAGCGACTGCAGCGCAAGGAATGGGAGGTGTTCTGTGCGCAATGTGGGCGGCAGGCAACTCCGTCACTCCTCGTAGAACAGCATACAAATCCCTACAACCAATATGCGGTGTCCAAACTCGCGCAGGAAAAGACGGCGCTGGGGTTGGGGTGGATTCACGGGATTCCGACCGTGGCTGTGCGCTACTCGATCACGCAAGGACCTCGCCAATCGTTGTTCAACCACTACTCAGGAATCTGCCGCATTTTTGTTAGCCGTGCGTTATCTGACGATCCTTTGATCATTTATGAAGACGGGATGCAAACGCGTGACTTCGTCCATATCAAGGATGTCGTAAATGCGAACATGCTTGTTTTGGAAAAAGACAACGCCAACGCGCAGGCATTCAATGTCGGGAGCGGACGTCCCACGTCGGTCATGGATTACGCCCGGCTAGTACGAGAGAAAGTCGGGAGCCAGGTGGAACTACAGATTCCGGGAGAGTATCGGACCGGAGATAACCGTCACAGCGTGTCGTCAATTGCAAAGCTGAGCGGGCTGGGCTGGAGTCCGAAGAGCAGCCTGAGCGACATCCTGGATGATTTTCTGGAGTGGATTCAGCAGAACGGTGGAATCCCAGCGCAGGTGCAAGACGCGTATTCCGAAATGAAGCAGGCAGGCGTAGTCCTGGCTGCGGGCTGTTGATTCCGATCCTCAGTTTCTCATTGCCTTCGTTATTCAATCCACAATTGAGGTCAGAGCCGATATGAGTACTTCACCCGCCCCGCGGAGGGCTGATGTTGCCTCTTCAGCTTGTGCGCCGCATGAGATGACACACTCGGAGATGTACTTCGCTGGTGTGGGATCAGTTCTCCGACGACTTCCCTTTGTCCAAATCGATCTTGTCACCGAAGCATTGTGGCAGGCCTATCTCGAGGGCCGAACAGTGTTCGTGTTTGGCAACGGCGGAAGCGCTGCGTTGGCCTCCCACTGTGCCTGCGATCTTGGTAAGGGTACGATTGTCAACGGAAACCGCCGCTTCCGTGTGCTGGCACTCACCGACAATGTGCCCCTTATGACCGCATGGGCGAATGATGTTCATTACGATGACATTTTTGCGGAGCAGCTCGCGGCGTTCATGCATCGAGGCGACATCGCAATCGCGATTAGCGGAAGCGGAAATTCGCCCAACGTATTGAAGGCACTGCGCGTCGCCCGCGACGGCGGCGCCACGACCATCGGGCTTACTGGTTTTCAAGGTGGTAAGATGAAGGCGCTTTGCGATCTATGCGTGGTTGTTCCCTCCGACAATATGCAGGTCATCGAGGACCTACACGTTTCCGTCAGCCACTCGGTCTTTTCTTGCTTGCGATCTCGGATGCTCAGCGCTACAGCTCAGGACTTACCCCAGCCAGAGGCATAAACTTTCTTTGCGAAACTGGAAGAGTACGATGACCGCTCGCAACCTGCGCAACGCCATACTAACCGCCGATCTTACATGGGGCCTTCTGGCCATGCCTGTTGCGTACCTGATGCGCTACGGTTGGGTGTGGCACGGACCCACGGACCGATCGGCGCTGATCTTCGTTCCACCACTGATGATGGCGCTTCTCCTGTGGAGTGTAATGTCGTCATGGGTGCGGCTGGACGGATTTCGGACGGGAGGACTTTTCCCGGCGGTCCTGGTGCAACTCGTGCTCGCGGTTTCCGTGCTGATGAGCGGGCTGTTTGCGACCGCTTATTTAGTGCGCCAATACATTTCTCGCCTTGCTCTGGGATACTTCGGGATGCTGCTTTTCCTGGGGTTTCTGTCGATCCGGCTGATTGCGCGAAGCATTCTGACTTCACGGCGGGCGCGAGGGATGGTCCGCAATATCGTGATTGTGGGGAATGGGCCTCTTGCGCGCGAAATGGCGAACAAGATCGAGTGCCACCCGGAAATGCTGCGCAGGATTGTGGGTTTCCTAAGCCCTGGAGAGGAAGCTTTCCAGACGGTGTCATCTGCTAGTCGTGGCGATACGGTCATTCTCCGGACTCCGGATATTGTTGAATTGCTGAAGGCACAAGGAGTAGACGAGATTATCTTGACCGTGGGGTCCCCAGGGCACCCAGAAATCGTGGACCTGACATCGCGTTGTGCGAGGCAAGGCATTGCGGTCAGCATGGTTCCACAACCCTACGAATTGTATCTCACTAAACCTGAACTGACCGATGTGGGTGGACTTCCGCTGTTGCACCTGCTCGCAGTGCCGTCGACCGAGCCAGCGTGGAAACGCAGCTTTGACGTGGCACTCACGCTCTTTTTGCTCCCGGCGTGTATTCCTCCGATGCTGGCCGGAGCCGCACTTCTTAAAGTCAGGAAAGGGCGGGCTTTTTGTCGCGAGCGTCGTTGCGGGAAAAACGGAAAAGAATTTGAGATGTACCGCCTGTATTCGCCCCGGGGAAAGGGCGGCGACTTACCACGGTATGAACGCCTGCTGCACAGACTCAGCATCACCGAACTCCCGCAGCTATTCAACGTTCTCCGCGGGGAGATGAGCCTGGTGGGTCCACGACCGGAGGGTCTCGCTCGATCCCGCCGCTACACGGATTGGCATCGTCAAAGGCTGAATGCGAAACCTGGGATCACGGGCCTGGCGCAGGTGTATGGTCTGCGGGATCAGCATTCCTCTGAAGACAAGACGCGTTACGACTTGCAATACATCCTGCACCGGTCTCCATTTCAAGACATATCGTTGATGCTGCAAACGGGATGGACGCTGGTACGGCGGCTGGCACATCCGCAGAAGCTGCATTCGGCAGGAGCTGATTTGAGCGCGTCGACAGTGGATCTGAATCTCCAGGAGAACCTGATTCATGCTCATAGTTCGCAGTCCAGTGCGGATTAGTTTTGGCGGAGGTGGGACGGACTTGCCCGCATATTACGAGCAGTTTGGCGGGTCGGTCCTAAGTGTCGCCATCAATAAGTATTTCTATACCGTGCTTAGTTCGAGAGACGATGGACGGATTCAGGTGATCTCTTCGGATCTGCGAGTCTTCGAAACCTGGCATGACATAGCAAATATGAACTTGCGAGGAACTTCGCTGGAGATCCCGCTCGCAGTGTTGAAGGAGATGAATTGTGATATTTCGATCGATTTGTTCCTCGCCTCCGAGATTCCTCCCGGAACAGGATTGGGCTCTTCTGCGAGTGTTTGCGTCAATATTCTCAAGACCCTCAGCGCGTATCTCCAGCAGCCGATCTCGAAGTACGACTTAGCGGAACGCTCCTTTTATATTGCGCGGCATGTGTTGGGGAAGCATGTGGGAAAGCAGGATGAGTACGCGGCTGCGTTCGGAGGATTGAATTTCATCTCGTTCCTTCCGGATGGGGGAACGCTGGTGGAACCGATCGACTTGCCTCCCGCGGTACTAGTGGAATTACAGCGGAACTTGATGTTGTTTTTTACCGGTTCAGCGCATCACTCGTGGAGCATCCTGAAAGAACAGGAAGCGTCTGCGCGTCAGCAGACCGGCGGTGCCGTCGAGGCTCTGCACGAGGTGAAAGCGCTGGGAATCCGGATGCGCACTGCCCTTCAGCACGGAGACCTAAGGGAACTGGGGACTCTGTTGCACGAAGGCTGGCAAGCCAAGCGCCGGATTTCAAACAAGATTTCAACACCACGCATCGATGAACTGTACACACTGGCGCGCGAGCACGGCGCTTTGGGAGGCAAGATTACGGGTGCGGGGGGTGGAGGTTTCCTGCTCCTTTACTGCGAGCCTGAATTTCAGGGCGCAGTGCGAGAGTCGATGAAGAAAGAAGACGTCCATGAGATGACGTTTGCTTTCGATATGCAGGGCGCACAGCCGATTGTGAACGATCCTTTCGTCAACCGCGACGAGCGGGGCGGATCTCGCTGGACTTTTGTACCGAGGCATCCGGGCGCACCTATCGTTTAATTCCCATTCCGAATTCGGGATCATTGATGAAGGCTTTCTTGTTGGCGGCCGGCCACGGCACGCGACTGCGACCGATCACGGACACAATTCCCAAGTGTTTGGTGCCCATTCGCGGTGTGCCAATGCTGGCCATTTGGCTGAGATTATGTAAGCAAGTCGGCATCACGGAAGTGCTCATCAACCTGCATGCGCACGCGGAAACCGTACTGGCATTCCTGCAACATAGTGGCGAGGATGATGTGCGCGTACGCGTCAGCAAAGAGGAGCAGTTGCTGGGAAGCGCCGGAACGTTGCGCGCGAACCGCGATTGGGTGGAACAGGACGAGCTGTTCTGGGTATTTTACGCCGATGTTCTGCACCGCGCCGACCTGGCGGGGATGTTAGGGCTGCACCGCAGACATCAACCTGCCGCTACGCTGGGGGTCTACGAAGTTCCGGACCCTTCACGCTGCGGGATCGTTACCACGAGCTCGGAGGGAGTAATCGAGGACTTTGTGGAAAAACCCGAGAAACCGACCAGTCGGTTAGCATTCTCGGGAATTATGATCGGAACGCGAGCGATGCTGGAAGTCATCCCGGATTCTGTGCCCAGCGACATCGGATTCCATGTGCTACCGAAACTCATCGGACAAATGAGGGCGTATCCCATTCGGGACTATCTGATTGACGTGGGTACCTGGGAGAATTATCAACAGGCGCAAGCGACGTGGCCCGGCCTGGCAACGATCGCTGGAGGGTAACATTTCATGTTGAGTGGGGTTGTGTTTGATCTGGATGGCGTGATCGTCGACAGTCACCCAGTGCACAAACGGGCGTGGCGTTCGTTTTTCGCCAGTGTGGGGAAGGAAGTTTCAGACTCAGATCTCGATTTCATTCTTGAAGGCCGGAGGCGGAAAGATATCCTGATTCACTTCCTCGGCGAACTCTCCGACGCTGAACTTCAGGAGTATGGGAGCAAGAAGGACGAATTCTATCGCATGGAATGTGAAACGCTCGAGCCTGTCTCCGGTTGCGTTGAATTGATCAAGCGTGTTAGCAACGCAGGATTGTGCCTTGGGGTTGCGACGTCGGCGAGTCGGGCACGCGCGTCGTGGACGCTGGAGGAGTTGAAGATCGCAGAATACTTTGATGTGGTGGTGACCGGAGATGACGTTGTGCAGAGCAAGCCGGATCCAACCATCTACCGGTTGGCGGCGCAGGGCTTGTGCCTCTCGCCAGAGCGTCTTGTCGCCGTTGAGGACTCCGTGTGCGGAGTGCGCGCGGCAAAGTCAGCAGGTCTTCGTTGTCTGGGAATCGCTGCTCCAACCAAAATCGACGAATTGACCGCAGCCGGGGCTGATCGTGTGCTCCTAAACCTCGCGGGTCTCTCTATTCGAGACTTGGAGGAAATGTTCAGCTACCTTGCGCAAACAGGCTCGACCAGTGGTACGATAGCTACCCCTGCAGAGGCACCGCTCCCAGAATCTGAGGTGCCAGCCGATTCAGTAGATTCGTAAACTGTTTTTTGGGCCGTTAGGAGTTGTGGTGTTTTTCATGGAAGTGCCGGAGGACACAGATCATGAAGAACTTGCGAGCCGTTTCCTGTCTACTATTAGGGATTTTGCTCACACTGACGTTAGTCGGTTGCGGTAACGGCAAATTCGAGCCATGGTCTCACTCGGCGATCGCTCCAACTTCAAACTCGCTCGTCGCGCAGTATAGTGTCAAGGATGTTCGCCAAGGGGTCAGTGCATGGGTCGAGTTTGGACTCGACACGAGTTATGGCCGACGAACGTCAGCCGTAACCGGTTCGGCGGCCGGCCAGACGCTGAACATTCTGGTGGCCGGGATGCTGCCGCAGACGACGTATCACATGCGAGCGCACCTCGACGTACCCAGCGGTTCTTGGATCGACGACGACCATACATTCACCACGGGTGCGTTGCCTCCCTCTCTTATCGCTCCGAGCATTACCGTCAGCATCCCTACCCCGAACCTCGCGCCGGCGCCGGGCGTGGAATTGTTAAGTTTGGCCGAGCCCCCCAATACGAATATGTTGCAATCGGTCGTCACCGACCTTCAGGGCAACATCATTTGGTATTATCCTTCGGGCGCTTTCCCCGTTAAAACAATGTCGAATGGCCACATCATGCTTCAACTCGGCGGGAGTCTGCGAGAAGTGGATTTGGCGGGCAACACTATTCGCGAAGTTACGGTTAGCCAGGCGAACCAATCTCTCCAAGCCAACGGATACTCCTTCTTGATCATCGGATTCTCTCATGATGTGCTGGTGATGCCGAATGGGCATTGGATCAGCATCGGCCAGATCAGCAGAGACTTCACCGACTTGCCAGGTTACCCAGGAACCACAGGCGTACTGGGAGATGCGATCGTCGATATTGATCCGGGTGGCAACGTCGTGTGGGGATGGTCTGCGTTCGACTACCTTGACGTAAACCGTCACCTGCAGGGATTGCCTGACTGGACGCACAGCAATGCAGTTGTCTACACAACGGATGGCGACCTACTGCTGTCGATGCGTCACCAGAGTTGGATTCTGAAGATCGATTACGCGGATGGTAAAGGCTCCGGCAATGTTTTGTGGAAACTTGGAGAGGATGGAGACTTCACGATTCTCGGAGGAGATCCAAGCCAGTGGTTTTACGGTCAACATTATCCGGATATCCTCAGTACTAAAGGTTCGCAGATGACTTTGGCCGTCTATGACGATGGAAATCTTCGCATCGACTCCATGGGTGTCGCCTGTGGGTCTTCGGCAACAGCGCCGCCATGCTACAGTCGCGCGACGATTTTTCAACTTGACGAAAGCACAAACCTTGCCAGCTTACTCTGGCAAGATCTGCCAGGTTTTTTTTCCTTTTGGGGAGGCAGCATCGTAACTCTAAGCAACGGGGATGTGGAGTTTGCAAATAGCGATCCCTATGATGCAGATTCGTCGCAGATTATCGAGGTGACTTCTGAAAACGCGCCACAGACTGTGTGGCAAATGAATATTAACAACGAATGGGCGTATCGAGGGTACCGCATACCAAGCCTTTATCCGGGGGTAACGTGGCAGAAATAAGATCAGCAACCGGCTGTTCGCCGGTGGCTGCACGGGCGCCTGGGAGACTTAGTCTTATCCCTAATGATTAAGCGCGCGTAATCGTGTCGAGAATCCAGGACCTCTGCCGTTCTCCTCGGGACTATCTACCTGTAGTTTCTTAGTCCCTGTCAGGGGATGCTTTCAACTTTTGAAGGCCGTGCTCGGGGCAGTTGCTGTATGGTTACAGGCACCACGCTTAGAAACCCCTCAGTTAAAGAATGTTGCGCGCTCGCCATTGTTAGAATTTCTAAACAGGTGTGAGGACATGAGTCAGGAAAAAAGACTCTTTCGAATTGTGCTCCCATCAACCATCGGAAAGGTCGTACTGCTGTTACTGGCGACAGCGGTGTTCCTGCACGGCCAGTCCGCGCAGCAGGTGTTTCTTTCTCAACAGTCCAGTTCGCTCATGGACGTGGCGGATAAGTCTGATCGTCGGGTTGCGGACGAAGCAGCAAGTCTGCACACGGATGTTCCACTAAAGGCAACGGACGCGAAGAGTTCTCGAACGGTGCTGTCAATCCTGCCCGTCAATCTTTGTACCAGGAAAGAGGACTGTGCCGGCCTGTTTTCTACGTCGCAGGGTTCGCGCGAGTCAGTCGAAGCGACGGTGGCGACTGACGATGAAGATCGCCCTAGTGACAGCTCGAAACAGCCCCCAGTTGTCTTAGTTCGAAACCCAAAACCGGTGGATCGCAGCCACCAGTTTTATTACAAGAATAAGGTCGAATTCTCGTTGGATGGCGGGTGGCATCCCATCAATATCCCTTTTGCGTTCGATGTATTTGCAGGCGACGGCTACACTATGACCCCGCTTAAATATACGTTAGTACCGATCATCGCTTCCGTGCGATGGCAAATGGATGACGTGGACGGTCCCTGGATTTTTCGTGGCAACTGGGACCTCACCGCGAGCGGTGCAGTCGTTGTCATTCCGAGGGGGCCAGAAACGCGCTATTTCGCTTGGATTATGGGAATTCGAAGAAATTTTGTTCCGCGGAATCCGAGGGTTGCGCCGTATTTCGATCTGCGTCTCGGGTTGGGGAACATCGACGCGAAAGGACCCAAGGGTGCCGTCTGGGCACAGGGTGAAGACTTCACGTTTACTTTCAACCTAGGCAGTGGGGCTCGTTACAATTTCAATCCGCGATATTCCATTTCGGCTGGGATAAACTACATGCATATCTCGAACTTTTATTTGTCAGAACCAAGATATGCGAACTACGGCATTAATGTTTACGGGCCCATGTTTGGGCTCGATATTCGGCTGGGAAAGCCACATCTAGACACAGCGCCGTAAACTCCTCGCCATTGTGGTCCCTTCTCCGTTTCACATTCCTCGCTGATCGTTCCGCCAGCAGAACCTCTCAGAGTTTCCGCCTTCCTTCCCGGTAGCAACCCTTGTTCATGCTCGTAGCGAGAATGTATCGGTGTGCTCGCCAGCGCCTTCAGTAGGTCGGCGCCCGGGCCCGCAGTAATTTTATTCTTCAATGAGAATCTGAGCAGCCGAAAAACGGCTGCCCAGTCTCGTGGATCGAAAGTTAGAAGGTGAAACGAGCGCTGAACTGGCCAGCGCGCGGACCGGCGGCGTAGACATTCTTCCAACCAGTCAATTGCCATACCACCGGAACTGATCGTGCGCGAATCGACCGGCCCTGTAGAACTTCAACGATGATTGAATATCGCTGGGGCGAGAACACCTAGAGCGAGGTTTCCTGAAGCTAGCGTTCAACTTTCAGCAAATTCGGTCTCCGTCATAAGTGGAGCAAGTGCATTGAAACATTGTGGAAACTAGCCTGTCTGGTTGGCGCACTTCATATGGAGAAGGATAACGCCGAGTTCATATTGGATGGTTCGGCACCAAAATGGGGTAAAATGTCCGACCAATTGCATGGGGGTGTGCCGAGTGGAGACTACGGCGCCCGAAGAAGTGACCGTCCTGATGGGGAAACTCACAGAAGAGAATGAAGGAATGGCTGGTGAAGCTGGATCCACGGCAGCGCAAGATCGAGGAACTGCGTTTTTTCGGGCTCGACAGAGGAGCAGACCGGATGACGGGCTGAGGATTTGGGCGAAGACGGTGAAGCGGGATTGGAACATGGCGAAGGCGTAGCTGCACGGGGACCTGAAGGCAATCCATGACGACATCACCCGAGAAGTGGGCAGCAGCTAAAGAGTTGTTTGAGGCTGCCATGGCGGAGAATCCGGGGCGGCGTTCCTCGTTTTTGGAGGAGCGGTGCAGCGATGCCGGAGTCCGGGCCGAAGTGGAGCGACTGCTGGCGGAGCACGAAGCGGCGGGGAGTTTTCTGTCGAAGCCCGTGCTGGACGGAATGACGGTGTCGGCCGAAGAAACGATTGCATTTTCCCGCAAAATTGACGAGGGGATGCTGCTGGCGGGGCGATTCCGCATCATTCGATTTATCGCGGCCGGCGGCATGGGCGAAGTTTACGAGGCGCAGGACGAGGAGTTGCGCGAGCGAGTTGCGATCAAGACCATTCGGGCGGAAATCCTAAGACAACCCAATACGATGGCGCGCTTCCGGCGCGAGGTTCATCTGTCGCGGAAGGTGACGCATCCGAATGTGTGCCGGATTTTCGATTTGTTCCGGCATAAGCCCGAGGGCGGCGGGGATGAGATCGCCTTCATCAGCATGGAGTTGTTGCATGGCGAGACTCTGGGCAACCGGCTGAAGAGTGAAGAAGTGTTGAACGGGGAGCAGGCGCTGCCGCTGATCCGGCAGATGGGATCGGCGCTGGCGGCGGCTCATGCGGTCGGAGTGGTGCATCGCGACTTCAAGCCACAGAACGTGGTGCTAGTGCCGGGACCGGATGCGCAACGGCAGCGAGCGGTGGTAACGGATTTCGGGCTGGCACTGCAGGCGGAGAGCCCGGGCGAGACAGTTTCACTTTCGACAGGGCCGGCACTGGTGGGGACACCGGCGTACATGTCTCCGGAGCAACTCGAGGGGCGAGCGGCGACGCCGGCGTCGGATATCTACGCGCTGGGATTGGTGATCTACGAGATGGTGACGGGTGGGCGGCCGTTTCAAGGGGACACACCGATGTCGGCAGCTCTGAAGCGGATCTCGGAGACACCGCTGCCACCCAGAAAATTGAAGCCGGGGATAAGTGCGGCGTGGGAGTCGGCGATTTTGCGGTGCCTGGAGCGGGATCCAGCGAAGAGGTTCCAAGACGCGGAGGATGTGGCGAGGGCACTGGCGGGAGAGGCGGCCACACCGTCAACTCGCGGAGTGGCGCGGCGGATCAACTGGCGAAAGGTCGCGATCGCGAGTGCGGCATTGCTGATCGTAATTGTGGGCGTGGGATATGGGTTCCGGAGGTGGGCGGGTGGGAACGAGGCGAAGGCGAGAGTCAGTCTGCGGCCATCAGTGGCGGTGTTGGGGTTCAAGAATCTTTCGGCGCGTCCAGACGAGGACTGGCTGTCGATGGCACTTTCGGACCTGCTGACGACTGAACTTGCGGCGGGAGAACAGGTCCGCACGATCCCAGGGGAGAACCTGACGCAGATGAAGTTGAGCCTGGGGCTGAAGGACGCGGATGGGTATGGAAGAGACACGCTGTCGCGAATCCAGCGGGCCATCGAGGCGGACAAGGTGTTGGTGGGGTCGTATTTGGCGCTCGGCCGTGAGACCGGGGGAAAGATCCATCTGGATTTGAAGCTGCAGGATGTGAACGCGGGAGAAACGGTGGCGGCGATCGTGGAGGACGGCACAGAGGATCAATTGCCGGAACTAGTGTCGCGCACGTGTGCGGCGTTGCTGGAACGGTTGGGCATGCGCGCGTTGACGGCGGGCGAAAAGAATGAACTGGAGGCTTCGGTGTCGACGACGCCTGAGGCGAACCGGCTCTACGCGGAGGGACTGACGAAGCTGAGGACGTTCGATGCGCTCGGGGCCAAAGATTTATTGTCGAAGGCGGTGCAGACGGATGATAGTTTCGCGCTGGCGCACTCGGCGCTGTCGCAAGTGTGGTCGCGGCTGGGATACGACGCGAAGGCGAGCGAAGAGGCGAAACGAGCACTCGATCTTTCGGCGGGTTTGCCGCGGGAGGAGCGGTTAGTGATCGAGTCGCGATACAGGAGCGCGCTGCGGGATTGGCCGAACGCGATTGAGCTGGCGAAGACG
>Ga0075030_100000332_pt1 | contig 40597 bp, 36 predicted proteins | sample LitLauG_LLR_2012_FD_71393 | JGI IMG/M metagenome (GOLD analysis project Ga0075030, IMG submission 71393) | Freshwater sediment microbial communities from Pennsylvania, USA - Little Laurel Run_MetaG_LLR_2012 | ecosystem: Environmental > Aquatic > Freshwater > Creek > Sediment | place: USA... | reverse complement strand
CAGCTACGTTCTCATCACCCCAGCACGGAACGAGGCACGATTCATCGAACTGACCATTCGATCCGTGGCGGCGCAAACAGTCCGGCCGCTGAAGTGGGTCATCGTCAGCGATGGGTCGACCGACGGTACCGACGAGATCGTTAAGCATTTCGCATCCCTACATCCTTGGATTGAACTGGTCCGACTGCCAGACCGTAATGAGCGCCACTTTGCTGGGAAGGTCTTTGCTTTTGACGCCGGCTACGCCCGAGTGAGGGACTTGGGCTATGAGGCCATCGTCAGCTTGGACGGCGATATCTCATTCGACGCGGAGTTCTTTTCTTTCCTGCTTGGGAGGTTGGCAGCAGACCCGACGCTGGGGCTAGTCGGAACGCCGTTTCAGGAACTTTCGGGACAAACCTACGACTATCGCTTTGTCAGCATTGACCATGTCTCTGGAGCGTGCCAAGTGTTTCGCCGCGAGTGTTTTGAAGCCATCGGTGGATACGTGCCGGTGAAGGGCGGCTCGATCGATCACATTGCTGTTATCACGGCGCGGATGAAAGGGTGGAAGACCCGAACATTCACGGAAATGGTTTGCCTGCATCATCGGGAAATGGGGACTGCCCAGAGGAGCAGCTTGAGGTCGAGGTTCAATCTCGGCATGAAGGACTACGCTGTGGGAAATCATCCGTTGTGGGAATTATTAAGAACCGCGTATCAGATGACCAAGCCGCCCCTCGGTGTCGGAGGCCTGGCACTTGGAACGGGTTATTTCTGGGCCACGCTTCGGCACTTGGAAAGGCCAGTTTCTCGGGATCTGATCGATTTCCATCGGCGAGAGCAGATGCAGCGATTGAAGAAGTTTCTTACAGGTAGCGGCACCTCTTCTACAGAGACTCTGCAGCGATCTGTCCAGCCTCATGTTGGGCCACCGGCAGCAGAATAGACTTTGTTCTTGGCAATCTCCAACAATCCTGTTGTCTCGGCTGACACTGCACCTTCGTGCGCCCCTATTTCCAAGAGAGAACCTTCTGCGTCGAACGGCAGGTCGTCACAGACCGGAGTCCTCATCGTCAATGCAGATGACTGGGGACGAGACGTTGAAACGACTGACCGCATTCTCGAATGCGTGAGACTCGGTGCCGTGTCTTCGGCGAGCGCCATGGTGTTCATGGAAGACTCGGAGCGAGCCGCCGCGCTAGCACGTGAACGAGGCGTCGATGTTGGCTTGCACTTGAACTTTACGACCCCCTTCTCTACACCGCTGGCCATCGGCCGGCTTACCGAACATCACGGGCGTGTGTCTGGCTTTCTATTGCGGAACCGCTTGTCTCAGGTTGTGTATCATCCGAGACTTGCCAGTTCCTTCGAGTACCTGGTGGCAGCGCAAGTTGAGGAGTTCCGCAGAGCCTACGGTGCGGAGCCGGATCGCATTGATGGCCACCATCACATGCACCTGTGCGCGAATGTATTGGTTGGAGAGCTAATGCCGGCGGGAACGCTGGTCCGGCGGAACTTCTCGTTCGTGCCAGGTGAGAAGAGTTGGATGAATCGTTTCTACCGCAAGTCGGTGGACAGACTGTTGAAGCGCCGGCATCGGCTGGTCGACTATCTGTTCTCGCTGGCGCCCGTCGAACCTCTGGATCGACTTCGACGGATTGTTTCCCTGGCTCGGCATGCCGTGGTCGAGTTGGAGACGCACCCGGCGAATACGGACGAGTATCAGATCCTGACCTCAGGGAAAGTATTCGAACAACTAGCAGATCTTCAAGTTGCGCCAGGCTTCGCCGCGTGTGTGCAAAAGCGAGCGACTTCCAGCCAGAGTCTACTGTGAGGAGTTAGAGGATATTCATGGGTCCATTCGTGAAAGTTTACGACCGAAATGTCAAAGTCGAAGGGCGGCTTATCCGGACTGCGCGCATTGATGGAGAGAAGTACTGCTTCCTGAGCGATCCTGAACCGATGCTGGAAGGCCTGCGAAACTGTGATACCCGGATTGACCTGTTCACATTCATGCAGCGATTGCCCGAAACCGCGCCCAAGTACCGATATCCCATGGAGTGGGACAACTTCGCTGCGCTGCCAATCTCTACCTTCGATCATTGGTGGACCAAGCAGATTGGCTTTAAGGCACGCAACAAGGCTAAGCAGGCCGAGAAGCGCGGAGTAACTCTCCGGGAAGTTACCTTTGGCGACGACCTCGTCCATGGCATTTGGGAAATATACAACGAAACCCCGGTCCGCCAAGGTAAGCGCTTTCCGCACTACGGAATGAGCATCGAGGAAGTACGTCAGTATGCCGGGACGTTTCTGGATCAGAGCGTCTTTATCGGAGCGTTTCTGGAAGACAGGCTGATCGGTTTCGTCAAGCTGACCATGGACGAAACTCGTACCCAGGCTGGCCTGATGCACATTGTGTCGATGATCAATCAGAGGGACAAGGCACCGACGAATGCTTTAGTTGCTCAAGCCGTGCGGTCGTGTGCAGAACGTGAGATTGCCTACCTCGTCTATTCGAACTTCGCGTACGGGAAAAAGCAAAGTGACACTCTGAGCGACTTCAAGGAGCGCAATGGCTTTCAGCGAATTGACGTACCGCGCTACTACGTTCCTCTAACCGCTGTGGGCTGGGCAGCTTTCCACCTCGGCTTGCATCACAAGTTAGCTGAACACGTGCCAGAGTCTTTGATGTCAAGGCTCCGAGACTTGCGGAGCGCGTGGTACGGCAGAAAATTGCTCTCGTCGACAGAAACAACTTAGGAGAGAACGTGCCGGGAATCGTAGGACTCATCACGAAGATGCCGCGCGAGCGGGCTGAGCCGCAGCTACTGCGGATGGTCCGTGCCATGCGCCATGAGTCCTTTTACGAGACAGGCACATGGATTAATGAATCGTTGGGCATCTACGTGGGATGGACTGCGCTGAAGGACTCGTTTGCCGACGGCATGCCGTTACATAACGAACGAGGCGATGTCTCTCTGGTGTTTTCGGGAGAGGAATTCCGCGATCCTGAACTAGTTCGGGAGGTCAGGAGTCGGGGACATGTGGTCAGCGAGAAACGGTCCTCTTATCTCGTGCAGCTTCGCGAAGAGGACCAGAGCTTCCCTGCATCCTTGAACGGAATGTTCCATGGATTGCTGGCGGATCGGACTCGCGGAACGGTGACACTGTTCAATGACCGCTATGGTATGCACCGGATCTACTATCACGACTCGAAAGAAGCTTTCTATTTCGCGGGAGAAGCCAAGGCCATCCTGGCGGTGCGTCCGGAGTTACGAACACCCTCTCCCAAGGGTCTCGGGGAATTCGTGGCCCTCAGTTGTGTCCTAGAAAATCGGACGATCTTCAAAGATATCCACGTCCTGCCGGCGGCCTCGGCGTGGATTTTCCGAAAAGCTGCAATCGAGCGGAAGTGCACCTACTTCGATCCCCGCGAGTGGGAGCAACAACCTTCCTTGAATCCCGAATCCTATTATAGGGAACTGCGGGACGTGCTATCCCACAGTCTCCAGAATTACTTTACTGGGCAGGAGAAAATCGGAATCGCTTTAACCGGGGGCATGGACACCAGAGTGATCATGGCCTGGCATAAGCCTGATTCCGGATCACTAGCGTGCTACACCTTCGGCGGGATGTTTCGCGATTGCGAGGATGTACGGCTCGCGCGGGAAGTCGCTAGCGCATGTCAGCAAACGCACCAGGTAATCGAAGTGGGTGACGAGTTCCTGAAGAGTTTTCCCCACTATGCGGAACGCAGCGTTTATCTGACGGAAGGGGGCGTCGATGTATATCGCTCCTCTGACCTTTATGTCAGCGAGAAAGCGCGCGCTATCGCACCGATCAAAGTGGTGGGCACATACGGCAGTGAGATCGTCCGGCACGCTGTGATGTTCAAACCGATGGCGCCGGCAGACGGCCTGTTCCGACCTGACTTCCTCACCCATGTCCGCCAAGCGGGGCAAACGTACAAGGCGGTCCGCAGTGCCCATCCCGTCACTTTTGCTGCTTTCCGGCAATCTCCCTGGTATCACCATGGAATCCTCTCCCTGGAGCAAACGCAACTGACGGTACGATCTCCGTATCTGGACGACGATTTTGTACGGACTGTCTACCGCGCGCCCGCATCGAGCAACGGCACCGGGGACGTGCGTTTGCGGCTCATCGGAGACGGCAGCCCAGCGCTGCGACGGATTCGGTCGGATCGCGGAGTGGGCGGGACTTTAGGACCGGTAACATCTACGATCTCTCGTGGTTTCCTCGAGTTCACTTTCAAGGCCGAATACGCCTACGACTACGGCATGCCACAGTGGGTCGCTCACGTGGACCACGCGTTTTCGCCGCTGCACCTGGAGCGACTGTTCCTGGGCAGGCATAAATTCCTTCACTACCGCGTCTGGTATCGGGATGCGCTCGCCGCGTACGTCCGGGAAATGTTGCTCGACCCTCTGACGCTGTCTCGGCCGTATCTGGAACGCAAGAGTCTTGAAGCGATCGTCAAGGGCCATCTTAAAGGGGACCGGAACTACACGACTGCTATCCACAAAATGCTGACGATGGAACTTCTCCACCGGTTGTTTTTCGATCCGCAATCAGTGGGTCGTCCTTCCTCCATATGCAATTGAAATCGCAACCACCTGAGCCACTGGCGAGCGGTACCGTCTTGGCCCAGGAACCGCCTCAACTTTGCGTCCAGGCCCCTTGTGCGCGGACGTTGGTGTCTGCGCAGAACCCACTACAAGTTGGACTGCTCACTGGCGGTCAGGATAGGCACTATGCGCTTGGTTTGGCAAGGGCATTAATTGCTCAGGGAGCGTGCTTGGATGTGATCGGCAGTGATCTGGTAGATGGCCCCGAGATGCACGCCACCGCCGGGATGAACTTTCTTAATCTCCATGGAAGCACGCAGGACAAGAATATCAGTGTCAAGATAAAGAGAGTTGCAGCCTCCTATGTCCGGCTCATTTGGTACGCGGCGACGGGCAAGCCGAAGATTTTCCATATTCTGTGGAATAACAAGTTCCAGCTTTTCGATAGAACTCTACTGATGCTGTTCTACAAACTGGCGGGGAAGAAGATCGTTCTGACCGCGCACAATGTGAATGCCGGCAGAAGGGATTCGAACGATTCGCTGCTCAACCGCCTCAGTCTGGGAGTCCAGTATCGTCTCGCAGACCACATTTTCGTGCACACGGAAAAGATGAAGAACGAACTGCTGGAGCGGTTTCACGTGGGCAAGGCGGCAGCCACGATCATTCCATATGGCATTAACAATGCTGTTCCGGATACCGACCTCACTTCCGCCGAGGCCAAGCAGCGGCTGGGAATCCGAGGTGGTGAAAGAACGATCTTGTTCTTTGGCGCCATCAAGCCATACAAGGGCCTCGAATATTTGGTGGCTGCATTTCAGCAAATCGCGACCACGCAGAGGGGGTACCGGCTGATCATTGCTGGCGAGCGGAAAAAGGGAAGCGAGGAGTACTTGAGCAAGATCCAGCAGACAATTGGGCGAGACTCCAGTTGGGAGCAAGTCATCCAGAAAATTGACTTCATCCCAGATGACGAGACGGAGTTGTATTTCAAAGCCGCCGATGTTGCTGTGCTGCCCTATACCGAGATTTTTCAGAGCGGCATTCTTTTCCTGGCATACAGTTTTGGCTTGCCGGTGATCGGCACCGACGTAGGATCTTTCAGGGAGGACATCGTCGAGGGCAGAACCGGCTTTGTCTGCAAGCCATGTGACTCAGGTGATCTTGCCGTGGCCATTCAGAGATATTTTGACGATGACCTGTTCCGCGAATTGGAGGACCGGCGCCAGGAGATTCGAGATTACGCGCATGCCAGGCACTCGTGGGATACCGTGGGCAACCTGACTCGGGATGTCTATTTGAGGTTGTTGGCGAGCTAGGCAGATGACTCCCTCGGTCGCGACAATGGTGTGCGTCTTCGGAATCCTGGGGTTCTTCTGGCTGGACCGGGACCGAAAGGCCCCGACCTCCTGGGCACTGTGGATTCCTGGGATGTGGCTCCTGATCTCCGGTTCACGACATGTATCGCAATGGCTGGGCATGGCACCCGCCAGATCGCAAGAGCAGTACCTCGAGGGCAGTCCCCTTGACGCAGCCGTCTATGCGCTCCTGATATGCGCCGCCGTCATAGTGCTCCTCGGGAGGCGGCAATCGGTTGCGAGTCTGCTGCAGAGGAATTGGCCCATTCTCCTGTTTGTGCTTTACTGCGCCGTAAGTATCACCTGGTCTGACTATCCCGGCGTGGCTCTCAAACGTTGGATTAAGTCGTTAGGCGACTATGCAATCATTCTGATTTTGCTGACCGAACATGATCGAGCGCGTGCGATCAAGCAGGTCTTGGCAAGAGTGGCATTTATCTTGATGCCCCTCTCCATTTTGTTCATTAAGTATTACCCGGACTGGGGACGAACCTACGCCGCACATTGGGAAGGGACGCAGTTTTTCACGGGGGTGGCGGACAACAAGAACATGCTGGGCATGGTCTGCATGGTGTTCGGGTTTGCGGGATCCTGGCGCGTCCTCCAGGCGTGGAGCGGGCCCCGCCGGGAGCGGATTAAAACCCTCATAGTGCATGGCACTGTCGTTGCAATGGCGATTTGGCTCCTGATTCTGTCGGATTCAAAAACGTCGCTGGCTTGCTTCGTGCTCACCATCGGATTGATCACAGCTCACACCTTTTGGAAGGCAGCACGAAAACGTACCGTCGTACACATCCTAGTGGTGGCCCTGATCCTGAGTTGTTTCGCTGTGTTGTTTCTCGGCATTGGAGGCGGCGCTCTGGAGACCATGGGGCGGAATTCGACGCTCACCGGACGGACGGACATCTGGGAAGTATTGCTCAAGGTTCCCATCAACCCGGTCGTGGGTACGGGATTTGAAAGTTTCTGGCTTGGGAAGCGACTGGCATACCTCTGGAATTTCCCAATTGTGGATGGCATCAACGAGGCTCACAACGGGTACTTCGAGGTGTATCTGAATCTGGGCTTCACAGGGTTGGCATTGCTGGCTTTCCTGCTGTGGAGTGGGTACAAGAATGTTCTGCGCCTGCTTGAGCGCGACCCCGAAGCCGGCCGCCTGCGGCTTGGATATTTTGTGATTGCAGTAGTCTACAATCTCACCGAAGCGGGGATCCGATCTTCGGATCCAGTGTGGATTGCTTTTATTCTCGCTGCAATCGCTTTACCAGAACCTCGACTTGCGCCGATACGCGTGGCGACAATCAGCTCCGCAGTGAGCGGACTTGTGGAAGTCGGCGAATGCGTTCCACGTTAAATCAAATCAGTATTAACGTTCAGTTAGAGCCGAACACGAACGTTCCTTCTCTTATCAATAGAAGTTAGTGTTAGTTGTGCCATGGTTACTAACATTCTGAGATCGACAATATGTGTCGCAGAGGACCGAGAAATATGCGAGCCTTCCTTAAAACTTCTTCTCTTAAGCCTGAATAAATACTCTCCTGGAACAGTGATAAATCTGTTCTATCCACCTGCAAAGGGTTGCTTTCTCAGTTGGATCAATAAGCGTCCACAAGTACGCCTACAGACAAGCTATCTGAAGAGTGGTTACGGGTGGAACGTAAAGCCTCAAGCCATTATGCACCTGATCGACTCCGGGTATGACGAAGTCATATGGATTGATTCAGACGTTATTGTCCGCGGAAATCCGATTCCCATGTTTGCTCGGCTCAGAAGTGATACCGTTGCTGCTACTGAGGATGCACTCGGAGACGCTCGTGACGATCGCAATGCCCTTCGCGCTCGTTTATGGGGTTTCCCAGTGGGCCGAGTTCTGCCATTCGGACTGAATACGGGAGTGCTTCGTGTCACTAAAGATCACTACAGTTTAATGGAGCAATGGTGGGAATTGCTGCAGTCGGACGGCTATCAGGACGTTCAGAAGAAAGAGTGGCGACAAAGGCCAACCCACATGCTAGGCGATCAAGACGTATTGACAGCGCTTTTGACCTCGAAGGAATTCTCAGAGATTCCGATATACGTACTTCGGAGAGGCAAGCAGATTATTCAATTTGACGGGGTGTGGGGCTATACGGTCGCTGAGCGGATGATAAACTTGCTAGGCGACGGTCCACTATTTATTCATCAGTTCGGCCACAAACCGTGGTCCGAGCGATGGGAGCATTTCGATGACCTGAGGGACTATGTCAAAAAGACTTATCTCGATCTGTCGCCGTATACTCTTGCAGCAAGGCAATTCAGGAGTGAATTGGAATGTGATGTAGAATGGATGGATCCGCACTACGTGCCAAGTAAAATTCTGCGGACATTGGGAATGGGGCAGTCAACACTGGTTGGTCTGCCTTTGGCCGTAGTTCTCGATCTCGCGCGCATCGTAAAATGGGCTCTGCGAACTCTGCGCAGGAGCGAACTTGTCGGAAGGGAGAAGACGGTTTCGGCAGGGGGGCAGTAGCGGTTTCATGCAGCTTTTAGGTTCTGATTGGTCGCTCCTGTTGGTGGTGCTTCTGTCGGGAAGAGTCGTGTCGGAAGGCCACGGGCGCTGGGTTCGTAGGGCGTGTACTTCCGTGCCTTGGATCGCTCTGGGAGAATGTATAGATTCACTTCAGGCAGCGCCAGTTTATTGATTCTACCCGGAGAATTAATGTCGAGGCTCAAACTTCCCCCCGTTATTGTGCTATTACTTTGTTGTTTCAGTGAAATGTTGTTTGGGCAGGCGTGGTCTGGTGTTGTCGATCCGTCCCGTGCTGTGGACTGGTCGCAGGCAGGAGCTTCCAATATCAACGATACCCGTTCGCAATGCGTCACAACGCAGTGCAGCACGGTGTCCTCTGGGACCACGGTCACGGCCAGTTCGATTAATGCAGCGATTGCTTCGGCTCCCGCCAATACTTACGTCCTTTTGCCCGCCGGAACGTTTTCTATCAGCGCGGCGCTTGTGGTTCAATCTCCAGGGAACGTAACACTACGCGGATCGGGCGCAAACAGCACATTCTTGGTATTCACGGGAGCGGGTTCCTCTTATTCTTGGTGTACAAATTTCAATCTTTGTGCCGCGAGTTCCGACACAAATGCCCCCTCTGGACCATCGAACACGGCGAGATGGACCGCTGGCTATACGAAGGGCACCACCACGATCACTCTAAGTAGCGTTGCCAACTTGAAAGTTGGTGCTCCACTCATCCTCGACCAGATCGATAATCAGGCCGACAACGGCGGTCTGTACGTAGGTTGCGAGATCTCGGATGGATCTTCAGCATGTTACTCTGGCACGGGTCCATCCAGTTTCCAGCGGGGGGCGGGATCGCTTACGACGATTCGCGGCCAACAGCAGATCGTAACCGTCGCCTCCTGCGATGGCAATTCAACTCTTGGCCATACTTGCACAAGCGGAACGAACGTCGGCATTACTCCTGGACTTTATGCCCCCAACTGGAACGGTGGAACTGGGCGTTCTCCGGGCGCGTGGTGGGCGACGAATCCGGTCTACAACGTCGGGTTTGAAAGTTTTTCGTTTATTCCATCGAGTTCCTCAGCAGGGGGAAGTTTTCTCTTTAACTGCCAGGGGTGCTGGTTCAAGAATGTACGCGGCGTACTGACTTCAAGCCCTGGCGGATACGGATGGGGTGACGTCGTCCTTCAGTGGTGCAATCACTGTACTGTGAGAGATTCTTATTTCTTTGGGGCAGCCAATGTTGATGACTACGTCGTCGCCGTGGATGGGGCCAGCGATCTTCTGATAGAAAACAACATCGCCCAATATCCCGGAACGTTCCAGTTCTACAATTCGGATTGTGAAGGATGCGTGGCAGCCTATAACTTTTCCGCAGGTACGCTCTATAGCGGGTCGTCTAATTGGCTGGCGCAGCCTGTCGATTACCACTCGGTATCTTTATTCTCCCTTAGCGAAGGGAATATTGGGGCGGGACTCTACGCCGACAGTTTTCACGGCACACACGATTTCAATACCCTTTTTCGCAATCGCTTTGATGGACGAGAACCGAACGCAAGCAACGCGACCTCGACTAACACGATTGCACTGATCCTCAATCCTGGAACCCGATACCAAAACTTGGTTGGTAACATTCTGGGAACGGTCGGTTATCACAACAACTATAAGTTTCTTCCTGGGTCAGGCGCGAATTACAACCTATCTGTGATAGATGCCGGATACTATCCGTCTGGCGGCAACAGCGACAATCTCACCGCGCCGACCTCGATGTTCTGGGGGAACTGGGATACGGCAACCAGTGCTGTGCGCTGGTGCGGAAACTCTTCCGATACGGGATGGTCCACGACTTGCACCAGCACATCCGAAGTTCCCACCGGACTCGGCAGTTATGCGAATGCTGTGCCGGCGACCGAGACGCTACCGGCGTCGTTCTATCTCAGCAGTCAGCCTTCCTGGTGGCCTTCCGGTAAGGCATGGCCCAACATCGGCCCGGACGTGACGGGCGGCACAGTCGGCCAATGTGCGGGCGGGTCGATGCAGAGTTCTTCCTGCACAGCCAATTCGCAATGTCCCGGCAGTTCTTGCGCAGTCGTAGCCAGTGGGCGCGTCGTCTCGAATCCGGCCATGGACTGCTACCTCGATACGATGGGCGGGCCAGCGAATGGCACAGGTTCAGCGCTGAGCTTTGACGCGGGGGCGTGCTATTCATCGTCGGGCGGTGGTGGGGGTGTACTTCCTCCATCTGCATTGAGCGCAGTTGTCCAGTAATGTTCTAAGTAGGTAGGTCCAAGAGGGTCGTTGTGGTGCGTGAATCGGTTTTCCTCGAGATCGCGATCAGCCTTTGCCCGTATACCTCTTCTGACACTGATTCCTCAGAGTTTTGATCCCACTATTGGCGGCAAGACGGCCATGACGGTCGTTTTCCGAGCCTGTCCGAATCCAGCACAGATTTCAAAACGAGCATGAGCTTTCACAGGAACTTTGACCGGAGGAAGTCTGAAGCCTTTTGATGCTCGCGGCGCATTCCAGGTGTGCGTGGACTCGGGTAATGTGCGTCAACTCGCTACCCAGAGCGCAGGGGCAACGCTGTTTTCTGGTGGCGTTGGGTTAGCTGTCCAGACAATCGCGACAGTAGTTCTGGCGCGACTTCTTACCCCCCGAGATTTCGGCATCGTCGTGATGGTTACGACCTTCAGCCTGCTTCTTTCGAACTTCGGCCTGAACGGGTTTACTGAGGCGGTTGTGCAGCGAGAGGAAATTAATCACTCGTTAGCCAGTAACCTGTTCTGGATCAACGTGGGCGGCAGCTCTCTGTTGGCAATCGCCTTCGCCTTGGTTGGGCCACTCCTGGCGAAATTCTACGGCGATCCGAGGATCGTTGGTGTAACAGAAGCGTTGGCGCTGACGATTTTCCTGACGGGACTTTCGGTCCTGCACCTGGCATTGCTTAAGCGGGCCATGGGGTTCTCGATGGCTTCCGCCAACGACGTGTTCGCCCGGGCCGTGTCAGTAGTGGTGGCAATCGGCCTCGCTTGGGCAGGTTGGGGACACTGGGCACTGGTCGCAGGAGCTGTGGCGCTGCCGACAAGCGCATGCATTGGAGCCTGGACCCTCTGTAGGTGGACTCCCGGGCTTCCCTGTCGTGCCAAGGGCACTCGCGCGATGATCCAATTCGCGATAAGCACTTACGGACGCTTCTGTACAGGCTATTTCGCCTGCAACCTTGACAACTTTCTGATAGGCTGGCGCCTTGGTGCGACGCCGTTGGGTTTCTACAAGAAAGCGTATGACTTGTTCGTTCTTCCATCCAACCAACTCGCCTCCGGGCTGACCCACGTTGCTGTGTCGGCATTGAGCCGCCTGCAACAGGATATCGCCCAGTACAAACGGTATTTTCTGGCTGCGTTGGGCGTCATGGCGTTTGTAGGCATGGGGATTAGTGCAGACCTGACACTGGTCGGAAAGGACCTGGTTCTTGTAGTTCTAGGACCGAAGTGGGGAGAGTCAGGAAGGATCTTTACACTTTTTGGACCGGGAATCGGGGTCATGCTTCTCTATTTCACCCACATTTGGATTCATCTTTCCATTGGAAGGGCGGACCGCTGGTTTCGCTGGGGCATCGTAGACCTGGTCGTAACAACGGTCTTCCTGTGCGTTGGGCTCCGGTGGCACGCCGAAGGAATCGCAGTGGCTTGGGTTGCGTCCTATTGGATAGTCACCCTGCCCGCGTTATGGTATGCCGGCAAACCGATACAACTTGGACTTGTCTCGCTGATTGCGGCTATCTGGAAGTTTGTTCTCGCTTCTCTGATGGCGGGCTGTGGCACGTTCCTACTGACATTAGCGACGCCATCCTTGGCCGCAGGCTCGGGCCCGCTCTGGGCATCGGTCCGCATCGTCGTCGTGTCAGCGCTATTTGGAGTTGCGTATCTCGGTGGGGTCATCTTTCTGCATCGGGGTTTGGCACCCCTGAATCAACTGGTGGGGCTTTTTCGGGAGATGATTTCACGGGCCAGGGTTCCGGAGCCAATTCCGACATCCGGACAGATAGTGGGCGGTTTCGAAGGCCCTCAACTCGAAGCCTTGGCTGGGTCTGAAATCTCCAGATAGCGTTTCGGTAAAGTCGAAGTCTAACATTTGAAGCGGGTCATGACTCGAAGGCTGTCTGGCGCCATGGGTCGACCCAGGCTCTACCACCCAAATGCAACTCAGAATCCCAAAGCGGATCATCCAGACTGGTAAAACGGTGCATCAGCCGTTACGGAATCGGGCTATGATGTCGACCATTCGACTCCTGAACCCGGACTACGAATATATATTCTTTGATGACCAAGGCGTAGAAAAATTTGTTGATCAAGAATTTCCGCAGTATCGAACGGTGTTCTATTCTTTTCGGTTTCCTATCCAGCGGTACGATTTCTTTCGGTATCTGGCGGTGTACCGCTACGGTGGATTCTACTTCGACTTGGACGTGCTGCTGGCCTCAAGTCTTTCGGGCCTGCTGGAGTCTGGTTGCGTCTTTCCGTTCGAAGGGATCACGTTCAGTCATTTTCTTCGCACCCACTACAAGATGGATTGGGAAATAGGGAACTATGCATTCGGCGCTGCACCTGGACATCCCTTCCTGGAGGCGATCATCGAGAACTGCGTGAGAGCGCAGAAGGATCGAGCCTGGGTCAAACCCATGATGCGCAGGTTGCCGCTGCTATCCAGGTCGGAATTCTTTGTTCTGAACACAACTGGTCCCGGACTGATTTCCCGAACCCTGGCCGAGAATCCGGAACTCGCCAAGATGGTGCTGGTTCTTCTTCCTGACGATGTATGTGACTCCACCAACTGGAACCGGTTTGGTGATCTCGGCATTCATCTGATGGATGCGTCCTGGCGTATCAACAAAGGACGTGTGCGAAAACGACTGGCGCTGGAGTGGGAGGGTTGGAAACTACGCAGACTTTTGAAAAAGAGCACCGCCTTGGGAAAAACGAGGCGTCACACCTACTCAAAGACTTGGGCGGACAACTGGGATCCCCGAGCTTCTCTCGTAGATACTCGCGGATGACACCGATGTCTGGCTGGCGTCCTGGCAGTTCCCCTTAAACAATTACAACCACAAATCGGATTTGATCACTACCCTGACAAATAGGTTCGGGAAGGCGACAAACTGATATGCAACTAGCGATGAAAGTGCGAAACAAAATCCGCGCATGCCTACAGGCCTACGGACCGGAAAAGATCAAAATGCGGTTGTGGGACACGGAATTCTCCCAAGGCCGGTGGGACTGTCTCGACACTACGCCAGGCGACTGCGTGTATTCGTACATTGAGAAGTCAGCCAACGGTGGAAGTATTTTGGATCTCGGCTGCGGCTCGGGTAGTACAGCAACCGAATTGGGCGCGAGCACATACCGAGATTACACCGGGATTGACATTTCGACGGTTGCTATAAGTAAGGCGAGAAAGAAAACGGAGGATAGAGGTCGGGCAGATAAGAATCGATTTGTCCAATCAGATGTTATAACTTACACGCCGACTCAACAATTCGACGTAATTCTGTTCAGAGATTCCATTTACTATATTCCGCGAGCACAAATTATCTCAGTCTTCGATAGATACTCGAAATATCTGAAGCATAATGGCGTGTTCATTGTGAGGATCTGGGACGGGAGTGGCAAATGCAAAACCATTATTGACAACATCGATAAGAATTTCCAAATTGTTGAAAAGCATTTGTCAGAAGGGTCGAAAACCACGGTTCTGGTCTTTCGACAGCAACCCAACTCAGGTAAATAGCTGGCAACTTTGTTTTGCACAACGCTCTGACGGCAATAACAAATGGATGATGAACAAAATCTAGTGACAGGACGTCAGGTAGCGGTATCCAGTAACGCAAGCGCAACACGGGAAGGGAACGCAGCGTGAAAATCAGCATTTTTGGACTGGGATATGTCGGAACGGTCTCGGCGGGGTGTTTCGCACACGACGGACATGAAGTCGTCGGTGTGGATCCAGTTCAAACAAAAGTCGACCTGATCAACAATGGCCAATCGCCCATTATCGAGGAAGAAATTGGCGAAATCATTGCCTCTGCTGTGACGTTGGGCCATCTGCGCGCCACTGGAGATCCAGTTCACGCCATTCGGGAAACGGAGCTGTCATTTGTGTGTGTAGGCACTCCCAGCCAGGCGAATGGGAATCTTGATCTTCGGTATATCCGGCGCATATGCGAACAGATTGGTGAGGCGCTGAAAACCAAGGCTGAGCGTCACACCGTTGTGATCCGGAGCACAATTGTGCCCGGAACGATGCAAAATATCGTCCTTCCAGTTCTGGAGGAACGGTCGGGTAAGAAGGCTGGTGTCGATTTTGGCGTTTGTCACAATCCTGAGTTCCTGCGAGAGGGTTCGGCTGTAAAGGACTTCAATGCACCTCCCAAGACCGTAATCGGGGAGTTGGACCCCCACAGCGGTGAACTTCTTGCTTCCCTCTACGCAAAACTTGAGGCGCCACTTATACGGACGACACTCGAGACCGCCGAGATGGTCAAGTACGTGGACAATAGTTGGCACGCTCTTAAAATCGGCTTTGCGAATGAAGTTGGAAATCTGTGCAAGTCGTTCGCGGTAGATTCGCATGAGGTGATGAAGATTTTCTGTCAGGACAGGAAGCTCAATATTTCGCCGGCTTATCTTCTGCCCGGTTTCGCTTTTGGAGGTTCTTGTTTACCTAAAGACCTACGAGCCATTTCCTATCAAGCGAGAATGCACGACCTGGAGTTGCCAATTTTGGCGTCGATCTTGACCAGCAATGAGATGCAAGTCTCCCGTGGGCTGCAGCTCATTATGGAAAAGGGGCACAAGCGAGTGGGTATTCTCGGATTCAGTTTCAAGGCAGGAACTGACGATCTGCGCGAAAGCCCGGTGATTGAAATCATCGAGCGCCTTTTGGGGAAGGGGTACGACCTGCAGATTTATGACAAAAACGTGAACGTTGCTAGTTTGGTTGGAGCAAATCGGGATTTCATTCTTAACCGTATTCCACACATTTCCCGCCTTATGGTGAAGGACGTTCAGACGGTTCTCAATCATGCACAAACAATCGTGATCGGGAATAAGGATCCTGATTTTAAGGATGTGTTCAAGAGGCTTAGTGATGGTCAACGGATGGTAGATCTCGTGCGCATTAATGATCAGAGGAGCGGAAATGGCAGGTACGACGGCATCTGTTGGTGAGCAGTTTGGACGAGGCGAGAAAAGCGTTTCTGTAAAAACCGAGATCTACGGATCAATCCTTCGCCTGGCCGGGTGGCTGGAACAGAATGACTACCGCGGCTACGACGCGTTTGACGGCCTTAATGCAAAGTTTGTGCGTCCTCTTACTTTTGAGAACAAGTTCCTGCGCACGGTGCTCCAGCAGGGAGTACGGCGGTTTCCTGTTAACGTGCGCCCCCTCCTAGGAATTGCGAAAGGACATTCCACTAAGGGTATGGGGTTTTTGGCGCGGGGCTTCATGCGCCTTCACGACGCGACCGGCGACCAAATGTGGGCCGACAAGGCGGAGTTTGCGTTGGAATGGCTTGTTGAGAACCAGTCACTTGGCTACTCGGGAGCGTGTTGGGGGAATCATTTCGACTATCAGTCGCGAAGCTTCTATCTGCCGAGGGGGGTGCCAACCGTTGTGTGGACATCGCTAATCGGCCACGCTTTTTTGGACGGTTACGATCATTTTAAGAAAAATCGCTACCTGCAAATGGCGGTTAGCGCATGTGAACACATTTTACACGATCTGAACACCTATCCCGACGGCGAGGGCACTTGCATCAGCTATGTTCCGTCCCAGAACAGCCAGGTTCACAATGCAAACACTCTTGGTGCCAGCCTTCTTGCCCGGACGTATTCGCACACGCGGAACGAGTCTTATCGGGCGCTGGCACAGAAAGCGATCCAATACACGGCGCATCACCAGCGGCCAGACGCATCTTGGTATTACGGTGAAAAGACGAACTTGCACTGGGTTGACAATTTTCATACGGCGTACGTGCTGGACTGTTTCAAGTATTACAGCGACAGTACCGGCGACAGTCGTTTCGAAGGAAATCTAACGAGCGGATACCAATACTGGAAGAAGACCTTTTTTTTGACGGACGGAACGCCGAGGTATTACGACTACAAGACTCTCCCCGTCGATATTCAGTGCAGTTCCCAGGCGATTGATACGCTGGTGTTCTTTTCCGACCGCGACCCGGAAAGCCTGCGGCTGGCGCTAAAAGTCGCGGAGTGGACGATGGCGAATATGCAAGATCAATCCGGGTATTTCTACTATCGCCGGTATTCTCCATGGTTAGTCAATAAGACACCCACTCTGCATTGGGGGCAGGCCACGATGATGTCCGCCCTTGCTGGACTGTACCGATTACTGTTGACAAGTTCCCAATTATGAAAAAAAAGATCTTCATAATTGTCGAAAACCTTCCTGTTCCTTTCGATTCCCGCGTATGGAAGGAAGCCTGCTCATTGCAGAAGAACGGATACGAAGTAACCGTGTTGTGCCCGAAGGGTAGGGGCTACGAAAAAGGATACGAGCGCCGCGAGGGTGTACATATCTACCGCCACCCCATGCCCAAAGAAGGGAACAGCCCATTGGGCTATGTGTGGGAATTCAGTTGCGCATTGTTTTGGGAGTTCGTGTTCTCTTGGTGGATCTATCTGCGGCGAGGGTTTCACGTCATTCAGGGCTGCAATCCTCCCGACGACATATTCCTAGTCGCCCTGCCTTTCAAACTCCTTGGGGTCAAGTACATCTTCGATCATCACGACGCGAACCCAGAACTGTACGTGTCGAAGTACGAAAAGAAGGGGGTGCTGTACAGGGCCCAAGTCCTCTTGGAAAAGCTCACCTACCGCTTCAGTGACGTTGTGATAGCAACCAACCGGAGCTACAAGAATTTGGCGACAACACGTGGAAGGTTGCCGCCTGGGGATGTATTCGTTGTCCGCAACGGCCCCGATCTGGATAGCTTCAAAGCAGTTCCTCCAAACCAAGCATTGAAATACGGGAAATCATACCTCGTCGGTTATGTCGGGACCATGAGCATTCAAGAGGGCTTGGATATCCTGCTTGATGTGGCTCTGCACATCAAGAACAGGGGATTTCACGATGTTCACTTCACTTGTGTGGGTGGAGGGCCAGGACTGCCAAGTCTGCGGAAGATGGTAAAAAACATGGATCTCGAGGATACGGTCGATTTCACCGGTAGGGTTCCTGATCAGCAACTGCTGGCTGTTCTTTCCACTGCAGATGTCTGCGTAAATCCGGACAGGCCATGCGAGATGAACAATATTTCCACCATGATCAAAATCATGGAATACATGGCTCTGGGGAAACCGATCGTACAGTTCAATTTGAAAGAAGGCAGATTCAGCGCCCAAGAGGCGTCGCTCTACAGCGACGATGGAAACCAAGTAGCTGATTTCGCCGACAAGATTCTCTGGCTGCTGGAGCACCCGGAGGAAAGAAAAAGGATGGGCGAGTTTGGACGAAGACGTGTCGAAACCGAACTAGCTTGGGAGCATTCCATCGTTCATTTGCTGGCGGCCTACGAGAGGGCTTTCAGCAAGACGGCGACAAGAGGGCGTAGCGATACTCTCGGAACCACGGAACGGATCTAGTGGACACTCTATACAACAGATCCCTCTCGGACAGCCGGTGGGATGAGCTCGTGTCCCGGCACCCGAGGGCATCGGTATTCCATGAAAGAGGTTGGCTGGAAGCGCTGGTTCGGACCTATGGCTATGAGCCGTTCGTCCTGACCAGCACGCCGCCCTGCAAAGGTCGGGAACTCATGGCAGATCCACGGAGAGGGATCTGACCGTGCCTTTACTCGCCTTTGCAAAGAACGATCACGGTAAATTGGTCTACGAATTGCCTCAAGCGGCCAAAACTGCACGACGAAACAGCTGTGAGCAGTGGGAACCCGCTCTTGTGGTCGATCGCAAGAAATGAACAAGAAGAAACTGAACGTCGGTGACTGGGTAGAAGTCCGAAGCAAGGACGAAATCCTGAAAACCCTCGACGACAAAGGACGCCTTGACGGTATGCCGTTTATGCCCGAAATGCTCCGCTTTTGCGGGCACAGATTCCAAGTCTACAAACGGGCGCACAAGACCTGCGACTACACGACATCTTATCCGCACCACACACGTCGGCTCGAAAGAACAGTCCATCTGGAAACTCGCTGTGACGGAGAGGCACACGGTGAGTGCCAAGCGAGGTGCCTGCTCTTCTGGAAAGAGGTTTGGCTAAAACCGATCAGCGAAGGTCCAAGCCGAGTTGCAGCGCTCAGCCCTGGGGTCGCGTCCAAAGAAGCGGTTGGCGCCGCCTTTAGCGCCGGATGCGGTGAATCTAGCGTCTGGGCTCACACGCGGGCGCTTGATTCCAATGATGAACCGCCGACTTATATCTGCCAAGCCACGCAGGTGCCCTATGCGACGACACCACTTGCCTGGTGGGACCTGCGTCAGTACATAGAGGACTACTGGTCGGGCAACGTAGGCCTCGGACGGATCTGCAGCGGCTTGATGTATTCGATCTATTACAACCTTAGTCAGGCTGGAATTGGGCTGGGGCCTACGATGCGCTGGTTCTATAACAAAGTCCATCCAGTGTGGGGTGGCACGCTATTTCCTAGGGAACCAGGACTCATTCCCGAGGGAAGACCGACACCATCGGAAACGCTGAATCTACAGCCGGGCGAGCTAGTCCGGGTGAAATCGCACGAAGAAATCCTGAAAACCGTGGACAGTAGCAACCGAAATCGGGGCATGTACTGGGACGCAGAATTAGTGCCGTATTGCGGCAAAACCTACCGAGTCCTCAAACGCGTGACCAAACTCATTATTGAGCAGACCGGAAAGATGCAGGAGATGAAGACCCCCTGCATCATTTTGGATACGGTTGTGTGTCAGGCGCGATATAGCCCATGCCGTATGCTCTGTCCGAAGAGCATGTATCCATATTGGCGTGAGATTTGGCTGGAGAGAGTCGAAGCCAACGCCCCCGATCCATCTGGTGCGAAGAAAGCAGAGATAGCGGTGATGTCATCTTGCCAGCACTGAACGGTCGGTAAACTCAGTGACCCAGAACATGAAGTTCACTACCCTCGATATTGTCGGTGCAAAGGTAATAGACCCGAGTCCGCATGAGGATGATCGTGGACGGTTTATGCGGACCTGGTGCGCGCGCGAATTTGCGGATAACGGTATCAACTTCGTGCCCGTCCAGTCGAACATGGGATTTAGTGTGCGAAAAGGAACAGTCAGGGGCCTGCACTACCAGACGGATCCGGCACTCGAAGCAAAGTTGGTGCGGTGTACCCGCGGGGCGATGTTCGACGTCGTGCTCGATCTTAGGACCGCATCGCCCTCGTATGGAAAGTGGTATGGCACTGAGTTGACCGCAGAGAACGGCCGTACGTTGTATTTGCCCGAGGGCTGCGCGCACGGATACCAGACGCTCGAAGACGGTACGGAAATGTACTACATGGTGTCGGCGGTCTACACGCCTAGTGTAGCTCGAGGAGCGCGATTCGATGATCCAGCGTTCGGTATCCAATGGCCATTGCCGGTGACGGCAATTTCAGAACAGGATCGCAACTGGCCGCTCGTCAGGCGGTCGTTATGACGCCAAGAGATAGGCATTGTAGTTCGCAACAAATCCCCGATCACCTCGATCTGTCGCTCTAATGAAAAGCGAAGCAATGAGCCCATTGCAGCAACCGTTTGTTAGCGTGGTCACCCCCGTCTACAACGGAGAGGCCTTTTTGGCGGAGTGCATTGAGAGCGTCCTGAAGCAAACGTACGAGAACTACGAGTACATCATCGTTAATAACTGCAGTACTGACCGGACCCTCCAAATTGCTTTGGAATATGCCAAGAAGGATAGTCGCATCCGAGTGCACAACAATGAGAGGTTCGTGCCGGTCATTGCAAACCATAATATTGCATTCAACCTTATTTCATCGAAAGCCAAATACTGCAAAGTCGTTTCTGCAGATGATTTCATTTTCCCTGATTGCATCAAGCGAATGGTTGAACTTGCAGAGGCAAATCTTTCGGTAGGTCTTGTTGGATCGTACCAGCTCAGCGGAGATCGTGTGAGATGGCAGGGATTCAGATACCCACAAGCTGTTATGTCCGGCGTCGAACTGTGTCGGATGATATTTCTCGGAGGGGAGGAGACCTCACAATTTGGCAGTGCGTTTGGGTTTGGCAGTCCGACCTCACTTTTGTATCGAGCTGATTTTCTGCGAAGAAACTCGGAGTTTTACCCCAACGAGTCTCCGCACTCGGATACAAGCGCGTGCTTCACGGTCCTTCGGAACTCCGATTTCGGATTTGTGTACGAGGTGCTTTCCTTTGAAAGAATTCACCCTGGGACGCAGAGCTATGCATCGACGCAGATAAATCGGTTCTTATCCGCCAATCTTAATGATGTCATTTGTTATGGCCCGTTTTACCTCAACAAACAAGAACTTGCACAACAGTTGGCGGCAACACTCAAGGCTTATCACCGATTTCTTGCAGTGAACTATTTCTGTTCGTCGAGAGAAAAAACATTCTGGGATTACCACAAGGAAAGGCTAGCGGAGTTGGGTTACCCACTGAAGCGTTTTGCCTTGCTAAAGGCAGCAGTCATCACTGTTTTGGAGGAGAGCGTGAATCCGGGATTGGCACTAGGGAAGTTGCGGAGTCGACTCTTCTCGAGGCCGCTACGAGACAGGTTTGGATGAGGACAGGGGAAACACGTGCGAAAGAGACACTGGCCAGAGCCATGGTAACTCGTCGGAAAGCCTAGTGAGGCATCCATCCGAGAAGGCCGCTCAAAGCATAGAAAGGATGGATGCGGGAGAGGAATCGAATATGAAGGTCGTTCTTTTCTGCGGTGGATTGGGACTGCGCATTCGGGATGCTGAAGACATCCCGAAGCCCATGGTACAAATCGGGTATCGTCCGATTTTGTGGCACGTGATGAAATATTATGCCCACTTTGGGCACAAGGACTTCATTTTGTGTTTGGGGTATCGGGCCGACGTCGTTAAGGACTACTTTCTGAATTATAGTGAATGTGTCTCCAATGACTTTGTTTTGTCGAGCGGTGGAAAGAAGCTGTCGCTGTTTAACAGCGACATCGAAGACTGGCGAATCACCTTTGCAGACACGGGGGTGAATTCGAACATCGGCCAACGGCTGAAGAAGATCGAGAAGTACCTGGACGGGGAGGATGAATTCCTAGCCAACTACAGTGACGGTCTTAGCGACCTGCAGCTTCCGCAGCAAATAGAGCACTTTCACCAACAAGACAAGATTGCCAGCTTTCTTTGCGTTCGACCCAACCTTAGCTATCACATGGTTTCGCTGGAGGAAGGGAACGGCAATCTGGTATCGGGAATTCACGCGATCAACAACGGAACTGTGCGGATCAACGGCGGCTTTTTCATCTTCAAAAAGAGGATTTTCGACTACATCCGAGAGAAAGAAGAACTCGTGAATGGGCCCTTTCAGAGGCTGATCGATGAAAAGCAGCTGATCGGTTACCGGTATGATGGCTTCTGGGCGGGCATGGACACGTTCAAGGATAAGCAACATTTGGAGAGTCTATATGGAAGCGGTGTTGCCCCGTGGGAAGTGTGGAAGACCAACGGCATCAGCCGGCATGAAGTTGACTCCGCTAAGGAAACCTTGCTGAGTCCTTCCATTGTCTGACTTACAAGACGAAGCGAGGCAGAAACGGAGATGTCCATGAGCGTTGACACCGCACTGCAGAAGCTTGAGGCGACGGGACGCCCGATCCGCGTCGGCATGGTTGGGGCCGGCGCGACCGGACGAGCGATCGCCCTGCAGCTGGGGACACCGGTGCCGGGAATGCGCCTTGTAGCAATTGCGAATCGCACGCCGGAGCATGGCGAGCAAGCATTTAGCGAGGCAGGCATTGACCAGTGGAGCCGAGTTGAGTCTGCGCGCGCAGCGGAGCGAGAAATCGTCCACGGTGTGCCCGTTCTGACGGATGATCCTTCAGTTTTGACAGCTTGTGATGCCATCGACGTGCTGCTGGAAGTTACGGGCACGGTTGAGGCCGCCGCCGGCGTAGTCCTGGATGCGTTCAGCCACGGCAAGCATGTGGTCCTCGTCAACGCCGAATTGGATTCGTTGATCGGACCCATTCTGAAAGTGAAGGCCGACGAAGCAGGCGTGGTGGTCACGCACACCGACGGGGATGAGCCTGGGGTTGCAATGACCCTCCTGCGCTATCTCCGAACTCTAGGGTTGCGTACGGTGGCCGCCGGCAACATCAAGGGCATGGTTGACTACTATCGGAATCCGGATACGCAGCGGGCATTTGCAGAAAAACATGATCAGGATGTCACAAAGGTCACGTCGTTTGCCGATTCTACGAAGCTGTCCATGGAAACGACTGTTCTCTCGAATGCAACGGGATTTCATGTAGGACGTCGGGGAATGTACGGTCCATCGTGCGGTTATGTGCGGGAGATTGCGAACTTGCTCCCTGCGAAACAGATGCTTGATACGGGACTGGTTGATTACGCTCTGGGTGCAGCTCCTCACACTGGCGCCTTCGTTGTCGTTCACGAGGACTCGCCGCTCAAGAAGGTGCAGCTCGCTTATTACAAGCTCGGGGACGGCCCGTTCTATGTGTTCTACACACCGTTTCATCTGCCCCACCTCCAGATTGCTTCAACCATTGGGAGAGCGGTGATTCATCATGATGCCACTGTCGCCCCGATCGCCGGCCCTGTCTGTGAAGTTGTAACCGTCGCCAAGCGTGACCTGAAATCGGGTGAGCGATTGGATGGCATCGGCGGGTTCTGCTCGTATGGACTTATTGATAACGCGTCGACGGCTCGCGACATCTCAGCCCTGCCAATCGGGCTTTCGGAAGGCCGCGTCTTGCGTAGAGATGTTGTGAAGGATGAGGTCCTTTCCTTTGATGATGTAGATGCAATTCCGGGAGGAATTGTGGAAAAACTCTGGCGGGAACAGAACGCGCGCTGGCCGGTTGCAAGGAAGGGGCCAGACGTATCGTCGCGGGAGTCGGCTCCTGCAGGTGGTGTTCGTTGAGAATCGCAGCGCGCCGCACTTGGATCAGTCATGCTTAACCGTTCGTTCTGGAAGGGGCGCCGCGTCTTTCTCACCGGGCACACCGGTTTCAAAGGAAGCTGGCTGTCGCTTTGGCTAGACGCGCTCGGAGCGAATGTAACTGGCTATGCGCTTGATCCGCCGACGCAGCCGAACCTGTTCGAGCAGGCGGAAGTCGTGGGCAGTCTGCGCTCCATTCGCGGCGACATTCGCGATTACCAACTCCTGAAGACCGCGTTAGGGGAGTGCCAGCCAGATGTGATCATTCACCTCGCTGCCCAGTCGGTGGTGCGACGAGGGTACGAGGATCCGGTTGAAACCTACTCGTCGAATGTGATGGGGACCGTCCATTTGCTGGAGGCAGTGCGACAGGTCAATCACCGATGTGCGGTGGTCAATGTCACCAGTGACAAGTGCTACGAAAACCATGAGTGGATCTGGGGCTATCGCGAAAATGAGCCCATGGGTGGTCGGGACCCGTATTCAAACTCGAAGGGGTGCGCTGAACTGGTGACGACCGCATACCGAGAGTCGTTCTTCCCGCCCGAGGCGATCGGGCAGCACGGTATTGCACTTGCCAGCGCTCGTGCCGGCAATGCGATCGGCGGCGGCGACTGGACCACTGATCAGCTCATTCCGGATCTGATGCGAGCCTTCCTTGGAGGCCAGCCCTGCCTGATCCGAAACCCTGCATCCTTTCGACCATGGCAGTTCGTTCTGGAGCCGCTGCGAGGATACTTGATGCTCGCGGAGCGCCTCACGGAAGACGGGCCTCGTTTTGCATCAGGATGGAACTTTGGCCCCGCTGACGAGGACGCAAAGCCGGTATCTTGGATTGCAGACGAACTGGCACGGTCTTGGGGAAAGGGTGCTACCTGGACCCAAGATACGACGGCTCACCCGCACGAAGCACATGCCCTCAAACTCGACGCGTCAAAAGCGAAGAGCTGCTTGAGATGGCAATCCACCCTTCCTCTGAAGCCAGCCCTCGGGTGGATTGTCGAGTGGTACCGTGCTTTTCAGACAGGCGCCGATCTTCGACGTTTTACTAGAAGGCAAATCGAGCAGTTTGAGGCCCTCTCCCTGAACTGATGATGGTGGCCAGTCATTCCCTTACGCCCCGTCTGGTGATGGAGAGGTTAGTTAATTTAGGAGAAGTTTCTTAATGCCAACTCCCAATATCGTAGTTCTAGGCACAGGGATGGCCGGTTTCGGAGCTGCACACCGACTCCACGCCGAGGGGATTGCCCCCGTGATGTACGACAAGAATGCCTACTACGGCGGTCACACAGCGTCGTTTCACAACGAGAGCGGCTTCATTTTTGACGCTGGGCCACACATTTCCTATACCAAAGATCCGCGGATTCAAGCGCTCTTCGCTGAAAGCGTTGATCAGCGATACGAGACCATCCAGATCAATCTAAACAACTACTGGCGTGGCTACTGGCCCCTGCACCCGGCGCAAATCCATCTCCACGGACTGCCGGAAGACGTCATCGTCAAGGTAATCGCTGACTTCGTGGAAGAACGTCAGGCACCGGAGCGTCCGGTGAAGAACTACGCAGATTGGTTGCTGGCAAGCTTTGGTCGGACGTTCGCTGAGCTATTCCCGATGCAGTACACGAGAAAGTACCACCTCACCACGGCCGAGAACATGAGCACCGACTGGTTGGGGCCACGTATTTACCGCCCCAGCTTCGAGGAAGTGCTGCGCGGAGCGCTCTCAGCAGCGGCCCCCCAAGTTCATTACATCACCCATTTCCGTTATCCCAGCAACGGTGGATTCATGTGCTACTTAAACAAATTTGTTCCACTGGGAAACCTGAAACTCAATCACGAGCTGGTATCAATCGATCCTCGCACCAGGCAGCTCACGTTTTCGAATGGAGTGGTGGCGCACTACGACGGGCTTGTCTCATCGGTACCCCTCCCAGATCTGATTCGCATGATTCATGGAGCTCCAACTGATGTAGTGGATGCCTCCCGGCGTTTAGCGTGCTCGACCTGTGTTGTCGTGAACATCGGTGTGAACCGGGAGAATATCTCCAGCGCTCACATGACGTATTTCTATGACGAGGACATGTGCTTTACGCGTCTGGGCTTCCCGCACATGCTCTCCTCCAAGAACGCGCCTCCGGGTACTGGAAGTATTCAGGCGGAAGTGTACTTTTCAAATAAATACAAGCCTTTCACTGGCATACCCGAAGACTGGATTGAACCTGTGATCAGGGATCTCCACCGCTGTGGTCTTCTCCGGGAGGATGACAAGATCCTGTCCCGCAAGGCGATGTTGCTCCGATACGCCAACATCATCTTTGACCTCGAGCGGGCTGCTGCGCTCAAGACGGTGCATGGCTATCTCGATGATCTCGGCATCGCCTATTGTGGCCGGTATGGAGAATGGGGTTACATGTGGACGGACGAGAGCTTCAAGAGCGGGGAACTGGCAGCGGAGCACGCTTTAACAGGCGTGATGTGCTCACAGTAGTGGTCTGCGAGAAGCCAACCCCCAATTTGATGGGAGTTAGAACCGATACTGTCTAGCCTATGATCAAGCTCAATCTGGATCGGGGGAGTGAAGGAGCCTTAAAGGTCTTGTGCCTGGGCTCGCATTCCGATGACATCGAAATTGGCTGCGGGGGCACAATCATTCGGTTGATCGAGGAGTACCCGGGGTGCTCATTTCAGTGGGTAGTGTTTAGTGCCATCGGAGTCCGGAAATCTGAAGCGCAGCGAGGAGCGGAATCGTTCGTCGGTTCCAGGAGATTGGAGCATTCCGTATTCAAGGAGTTCCGCGACACTTTCATGCCCTTCGTGGGCCTCGATGTGAAGAACGTGTTTGAAGAACTGAAGCAGGCAATTTCACCCGACCTGATTTTCACTCACAACCGCGGGGATGCGCACCAGGACCACCGCCTAGTCTCGGAACTGACTTGGAACGCATTCCGGGACCATTTCATCCTGGAGTATGAGATTCCCAAATATGATGGCGACTTGGGACAACCGAACGTGTTTGTGCCCCTTGAGTCCGAAGTGTGCCAGAAGAAAGTGCGTTACATAATGGATGTGTTCCAGTCCCAGCGCTCCAAGCGCTGGTTTGAGGAGAATACGTTTCTTTCCCTCATGCGCCTGCGTGGGATGGAATGCAACGCCCCCAGCGGCTACGCCGAGGCCTTTTACTGCCGCAAACTGTTGTTCTGAGTTTGCGCGATACAACGAGAGAAAACTCAAGGAGACTGACATCGGTGCGAGGTGTGGTCACGGCATGAAGGATTTAAAACAAAAAACGATTCGCGGCGGCGCCGCTAGGATCTGTTCCCAGGGAACTAATTTCGCGCTGCGAATGGGATCGCTGATGATCTTGGCTCGACTCCTGGACCCCAAAGATTTTGGTCTGGTGGGTATGGTCACCGCCGTGGTTGGCGTTTTCAATGTCTTCAAGGACTTCGGGCTGTCGGCGGCAGCGGTTCAACGTACGACTGTCACAGAAGAACAGTCTTCAACGCTCTTCTGGATCAACATTTTTGTTGGCATGATCCTTGGCTTATTGGTGGTCGCGCTGGCGCCATTTATCGTCGCCTTTTATCACGAACAGCGGTTGTTCGGGGTAACGGCCGTGTTAGCGACAGCATTTCTCTTCAACGCGGCAGGCGTACAGCACACAGCTCTTCTTGAGCGCCAAATGCGTTTCACCACTTTGTCGGTCATTGAGATTGCTTCATTGTTGGTCAGTACCGGGATTGGAGTCGGGATGGCCACCCACCGCTTCGGATACTGGTCTCTCGTTTCCACCACGACCGTTACTCCGCTCGTCTACACCGTATGCGTATGGCTGGCGACGGGATGGGTTCCGGGAAGGCCGCGCATGCAAGTGGGGGTTCGTTCCATGATGCGTTTTGGCGGCACACTAACGCTGAACGGCTTGGTCATGTATATCGCCAGCAACTTTGAGAAAGTACTGTTAGGACGCTTCTGGGGCGTCGAGGCATTGGGAATCTACGGAAGGGCCTACCAGCTCATTAACATTCCCACCGACAATCTGAATTCAGCCGCCGGTGGTGTGGCTTTTGCAGCGTTATCCAGACTCCGGGGCGAACCGAATCGCCTCAAGAGCTACTTTCTAAAAGGTTACTCCCTGGTTCTATCTCTGACAGTACCGATCACATTTGCCTGCGCTCTCTTTGCTGACGACATGATCTTGGTGTTCCTCGGGCCGAAGTGGAGAGGCGCGGCCGCTGTCTTTCGGTTACTGGCTCCGACGACTTTGGCCTTTGCCATTCTCAATCCCTTAGGATGGCTCCTCATGTCGCTTGGATTGGTTGGAAGGGGCTTGAAGGTTGCTCTGGTCCTCGGGCCTGTCATGATTACGGGTTACGTCATCGGCTTGCCGTACGGTCCTAGGGGTGTCGCGTTCGCCTACTCGGCGGTGATGACGGTGTGCGTCATTCCGCTAGTCGTTTGGGTTACACACGGTACGGTGATTGCCGTAAGAGATGTTGTGCTGACAGCGAGTAGGCCGTTGCTTTCAGGTGTCGTGGCTGCAGGGCTTGCATTTGGACTGCAGTTGCTCTACGGTCCACTACTTCCTCCACTGTCGCGGCTGGTCATAGGGGGCACTGTTGTGTTTTGTGCATATCTCGGGATGCTTTTGTACGTCATGGGACAGAAGCCGTTCTATCTGGATCTTGTAAAAGGACTTGTGGGACGTTCATCCGCCGAGGAAGGTATCTTGGTTTCGGTTTAACCGATCCGATGTTTCGCGCACTTTGGGATAAGCCCGCCGGCGCAATTATTGAATAGTCCTTGGATCAACACTGAAGAGACGCGCGTGAAGAGGCGAAAGAAGGTAATCCGGCGGATTTGGCGTGGATCGGGGTGGATGCTCAGCCTCGTGTTGCTTGTCTCCTGCACAAATTCCCGGTGCGGCCATTCCGGTCATAAGTTACAGAGGTCGACGGGAAGCACCTACACTACAAGCTTCCCGATAACCGAGAACCCCATTTCCGATCGTGGAAAATGGGTTAACGGGAAAGACGTCGGCATTGACTGGGCGAACATCGCAACGATTCCGGGATTAGCTTACGGGACCGAGTCAGGTGGGCGTGGCTACGATGATTCGACGGCATTGTTGACGGGCACCTGGGGGTCAGACCAGATGGCCGAAGCAACAGTGCACACCGCTAACCAGAACGATAACATCTACGAGGAAGTAGAGTTGCGCCTCCGCAGTTCCGTCTCTGGCCACAGATTGACGGGATATGAAATAAACTTCCGATGTTCAAAGACGGCGAAGGCCTACACACAGATCGTGCGCTGGGGTGGTCGATTAGGAAAATTCAAAATCCTCAACGGTCACGATGGAGCGAATTATGGCGTTGTGGCTGGGGACGTTGTCAAGGCAACAATAATCGGGAACGTGATCACCGCTTACATCAACGGCGTACAGGTATTGCAGGCGACAGATGATGTGTACGCGACTGGCAGCCCTGGCATGGGATTTTTTCTCCAAGGAGGCACTGGCGTGAATAAAGACTACGGGTTCACCAACTTTAAGGCGTCGGACAGATTCTAACCTTCGTCCCGATTCCGGCCAACCTTCGGCTACTTAGATACTGACTCCGCGTGAGCTTTCGCGATGGGTCAAAGCACCCGGCGAGCATTATGAACCAAATATGCCGGATCACTCTTAGATCAGCTGGGATTCCGGCAAAACATCAGTCGATGGTTCTATGGACAGAAGAATAGGGGGCTCGTATGTCAGCTCACACTGAAGGCTGGGCACGACAACGAGTCGATCCCAGCTATCCCGAAACGGTCCAGAACTTTGCATTCCTAAAGAAAGCAGATCTCATTGTCTTTTTACTGATTGTGGTGTTTGGCGCGTCCGCAATTCTCCTGCACCAGCGGACATCTGACTTCTTGAGCGAGGATGCTTTTTACGCTGATGCAGCGCAATCCCTCTTACATCATGGTTTCTATGGTGTCAACGGAAACCCCGAAACCACGCAGCCCCCCGGCCTAGCGTGCATTCTCGCGGTGCTGTTTGCAATGTCTGGATACAGCTATGCAATCTGTGTTGTCGCTATGGCGGTCTTCGAAACCCTCGGGTTCATGGCTATCTACGAACTGTTACGTCGTCGCGTGCCGAGCCTAGTGGCGGGTGGTATTTGTATCCTTCTCCTGTCATCTCCTCTGTATTTTGGATGGGCGACGCGGATGGTGTACCCGTGCTTCCCCTATTTTTGTACCACGATGATTGCGTTACTTGTCAGCGAGGAATATGACAAAGCAGTTACTGCGCGTTCAAGAATCGTTTGCGGAACTATATTGACAGCTGCCGTTGCAGCGTCGCTGTTGATCGCTACCGGGACGATCGCATTGCTTGGTGCTATGGTTGTTGTCATCGCGGTGACGGCCATGAGGGACCGATGCGTTGCACGTACGCGACTGCTGAAGTTCTTGCCGGTGTTGCTGGTGGGAATCGCAGTGCAGAGTCTGTGGATGCGGCAGAAGCCCGCTCCTCTGGAATGGTCCCTGCCCGGCTACCCTGACTCTTACCTGAACCAGATAAAGTTAAAAGAAGGCAACTACCCTGAACTAGGGATGGCGAGGTGGAGTGATATCCCTAACCGCATTACAACGAACCTACTAGCCGAGTCAGGCGTGTTGGCCCAACTGGTGCTACGTCACGGTGTAAGACCTACAAAGGTCGCAGTGGTGATTATACCCGTCTTACTCATTGCGATCGGATGGACATATTCTGTGTTGAAGACAGGAGGTATTCACCTCGTCGACTGGTACTTTGCCGCCTATGAATTAATTTATTTGCTTTGGCCGTGGAAAATGGAGCCTAGGTTTGTCCTTCCCATTGGTCCGCTCGCCTGTTTCTACATCTGGCAGGGGATCAACGGGGTAGTGTTTGCCTCGAGAAGGAAGCCGCGTATCGTGGGAATTATGTGTTTCCCAGCGGCGCTCGTCCTAAGTATTTCGGGAGCACAGTGGACTTACACGCACCGCCCCTTTGTTGCTAGTGATATGCTGGTCGAACTGATGATTGTACTGTGGTTGATCTGTGCAGGATGTGCTTTACGGATGGCGTACACAGGACAATCAATTGTCTCCTTCGAGTCGTCCGGCGTCGAAAGGTGGCTGAAACGGGGGGTGGGCAGATTACGATTCAGCCCACTTTCGCTGGTTCGGTACGCAGGTTATCTGATTGTGATGGGTTTGACGTTGATTGGCATTTTGATCGAAGCACGAATTGCTCGCGAGAATCTGAGCATCACAGACCAAAGTGACGCTGAAAAGACAGGCGTCAGTGAGATTATGGCTCCCGAAGTCGAGGCGGGTGTCTGGCTCCGCTCCCACACCCCTCCGGAGTCTGTGGTGATGGCCAGACATTGGCCCACTGTGCACCACTATGCGCAGCGGAAGCTGATCTGGTTTGCTCCGATCTCTGATCCGAGCGTACTTCTCGAAGGTATTCGGAAACATGGTGTTGATTACATCGTTGTCATCAAGCACGCCGCTCCCTATTACTTGCCCGATGATGACTACTGTTTTAACCAACTCGTAGCGGGGCACGCAGGAAAGTTTTGGCTCGTGCTGCAAAGAGCTAATTTGCGGATCTTCAAGGTCGATAAGAATTCAGACGCTGGAACGTCCGCGTCCCAATCCTGAGGTGATAGCCCTCGCAGCCGACCGTTGGAACGGGGTATCTGCAGGCGGTTCCGTATGCTTCGCGTACCAGTGGTGTGCATCTTAATAGTGTATTTCGCAAACAAGCTGCCTTTAAGTTGCGGACCTGCGGCGACGCAAGTTGTGTAGCTTTTAGTGTGTTTGTAGGCCCGGAGCAACCTAATTGAGGATTGACACGATTCCCGACCAACAGGCCGCCCTTAAAACTCCCTCGTTTCCGAACTGGCTGGTGATCAGAGCCATGAGGAAGGTGTGCTGGCTTGTTCCTCAAGTGTTCACAAAGCTTTACAGCATGTTGATCAGTGTCACCTATCCGTTCGCGTCCATAGGTTCAAACTTGTCGATGCATTACACTTGTTACCTGAGAAACACGGGTCTGATCCAGATCGGAAATTCTGTCACGCTGCACAAGGACGTGTGGCTCCATGTGCAGTTCACGCCTGAGAACACCGTGCCGGGCACGGGCAAACTAGACCCCTCTGTAGAACCAGCACTCATCCTTGACGATCGTTGTTATATTGGCCGCCGCAGTCATATCGATGCAAGGAACCACATCCACCTCGAGCGCGCTGTTCTAATTTCTGCTTCAGTGCTTATTCAGGATTACGCACATGAGCACAGCAACCTTGCGGTCCCCATTCGAGATCAAGGCTTGACGAAAGGTGGGAGGATTCGAATCGGAGAAGGCTCCTGGATCGGACAGGGAGCAACAATTCTTTGCGAGAGTGGCGAACTCACTCTTGGGCGGAATTGTATCGTGGGAGCAAACGCAGTAGTGACGCGAAGCGCTCCACCCTATTCCGTGCTCGCCGGCAATCCGGCCAGGATTGTGAAGCATTTTGATCCAGCGAAAGGAACCTGGGTGCTTGGCTCAACCCGGTCGGTTGAACCCGAGGCTACCAAACCGCGGCAAGCTCTATTGCAGCCTGGCGCCAAACCGTCAGAGCCGCAGGGGACGTTGAACGCAGAACCCACGCCTCACACCTTAAGCCGGCAGTAGAGCATGATTATCGACCATATTGGAATTGTTGTGCGGTCCCTGGAACAGGGAATCCAGCAGTGGGAAGGGTTGTTTGGATATACCAGGAACTCGGAAATTGTGACTAACACCCGCCAAAAGGTGAGGGTGATCTTTCTTGCCAAGAAGAACTCAGTGACCGTCAAACTGCTGGAGCCTTCCGACCCCAGTTCTCCGGTGTCCTTGTTCGCCCAAAAAGGTGGAGGACTTCACCACATTTGTTTTCGCTGTAAAAACCTGGAAACGCAGATTCCTCTCCTGAAAGCAAAGGGTGCGCGATTGCTCGTCCCGCCGCAGCCGGGCGAGGCCTTTCGAAACAAGAATATCGCGTTCCTGTTCGCGGAAAACAACCTCAATTTCGAATTGATTGACACGACTGATAAAGAAGGATGGCTCGGGCCGGTTTGAAGTGCATGCTTACCTTTCGATGAACCTTCTTTAACCCATGTGTGGAATCGCCGGAATCGGCAGACTCCGCGGCGGTTGTGTGGATCGCGAGCTACTCACGGGATGTGATCGCGACGTTGGGTAATCGAGGTCCTGACGCGCAGGAGGTCTAAACCGAAATTGGAACCGGGCTGGCGCATGCCCGCCTGAGCATTGGACCTACACGCTCTGGACCAAATCTTCACGTTCTGGGTTACCCTGCCGCCACGTACGGCATTCAAAGGCATATGCCAGCTTCCTCCTGGGCACTCACTAGTTCTTGAGAATGGGGAGATTAGGATTTAGGAGTACTGGCACTTGGATTATGGACATGAAGATGCCGGGAGAGAGGACAGCGAGCGAAAGCTGAGCGAGGAACTGCTGGCGCCGATACTAGATTCATGCGCGCACGGCAACGCAGGCAGGTAATTCGACACGAGCTATAAACCACAAATCTATGTGTGGAATATCAGGCATTCTAAAGCTTCGCGGCGGCTCAGCAGCGCCGCAGACACTCCGCGATATGGTCGGGATGCTCGCGCACCGCGGTCCAGACGGCTGCGGTGTTTACTGCGAGGGGCCCGCGGGATTGGCCCATGCGCGGCTGAGCATCATCGACCTCGAAGGTGGCCGGCAGCCAATGTCGACCGCCGACGGGAGATTGTGGATATCTTTCAATGGTGAGATCTTCAACTATGTCGAACTGCGACAGGAACTTATTCAAAAGGGCCATAAATTTGCGACTCGCTCTGACACGGAGGTTATTCTTCATCTCTATCAGGAGGAGGGTGAGGAATGCGTCCATCGGCTCAACGGTCAATGGGCCTTTGCCATCTGGGACGTCGAGGAGCAGAAGCTGTTTCTTACTCGCGACCGAATGGGTGTGCGGCCGCTCTTCTACACCACAGTTCGAGATAGTTTTCTCTTCGCGTCTGAGATCAAAGCATTACTGGCGCACCCAGAAGTCGAGAGCGCTCTCGATCTGCAGGGACTCGACCAGCTCTTCACGTTCTGGTTCACACTTGCGCCTCGCACCGCGTTCAAGAACATCTGGCAGTTGCCGCCGGCGAATTCGCTGGTCGTTCAAGATGGCAAGATTCGATTCTATCGCTACTGGAATCTTGATTATTCACCAATGACAGTGCCATCTAGGGCCGGGGAAAAGAGGCTCAGCGAAGACTTGCTGAACCTGCTGCTGGACGCGACCCGCATCCGTTTAAGGTCTGACGTTCCGGTCGGTGCCTACCTGAGCGGAGGCCTCGATTCGACGGTCATCACGGCGCTCACCCACATGCTGGTCGGGAATCGTCTGCGGACCTTCTCGGTAAGTTTCGAAGATCGGGAGTTTAACGAGGGAGCGTATCAGCGTGAGGCCAGCGCATTTCTGAACACCCAGCACAGCGACGTGGCGTGCTCCTACCGCGACATCGCGGAGGTCTTCCCTGACGTAATCCGCCACACGGAGCAGCCGATCCTGCGGACTGCGCCGGCACCCTTCTTCCTGCTGTCGAAGCTCGTGCGCGAGAGTGGCTTCAAGGTGGTCCTGACTGGAGAAGGCGCCGACGAAATGTTTGGTGGCTACGACATTTTCAAAGAAACGAAGATCCGCCAATTCTGGGGTCGGAACCCATCGTCGCGATGGCGTCCGTTGTTGCTGAAACGTTTGTACCCCTACATGGACGGAATTCAACGCCAGTCGGCCTCGTATCTGAAGAGTTTCTTTCACGTTGCCGCCGAAGATCTTGCCAGCCCGTTCTTCTCGCACCTGCCGCGGTGGGAACTGACAGCCAGGCTAAAGATGTTGCTTTCCGATGCGACCCGCACAGAACTGCGAAACCGCAGCGCATTGGCTGACCTCGAAAGCGAATTGCCGAGTTCTTATCGGTCGTCGAATGCGTTTTCGCAGGCCGAGTATCTGGAAGCTATGTACCTGTTGCCCGGCTACATCCTTTCGTCGCAGGGGGACCGCATGGCGATGGCAAACTCCGTCGAAGGACGGTATCCCTTCCTCGACTTCCGTGTCGTGGAGTTTGCCGCCAAGCTGTCGCCGAGCTTGAAAATGAAAGTCCTTAATCAGAAGTATTTGCTGAAGCAGGCGGCCGGCGGAATGATTCCGTCGTCAATCCTGCACCGCCATAAGCAGCCGTATCGGGCCCCCGATGGTAAAAGCTTCTTCCACTCCCCCAACAGTTACGTAGACGATGTGTTGTCTCCGGAGCGTATCCGGCACGGTGGCATTTTCGATGCCGCCTCGGTTAGCGCTCTGGTCGCGAAGTTCCGATCTGGTCGGGCCAGCAGCGTCAAGGACAATATGGCGCTTGTTGGAGTGTTGTCCACACAGCTTCTGATCGAGCAGTTTATCAATCACCGCGTGAAGGGGAGTTCTCCATGTCACTTGCAGCAGACCTACGCAGTTTTGTCATAGGCAACTTTCTTCTTGGCCGGCAGGAAGAGTTGAACAACGACGATTCCTTTCTCGAGCAGGGGATCATCGACTCGACGGGAATTCTCGAGTTGGTCGCCCACATCGAAGAAACCTACGGCATCGAGATCACCGAGACTGAGCTGATCCCGGACAACCTCGATTCGATCAACCGGATCGTTGCTTATGTGAGCATGAAATTGGGAAACAACGTTCCCGCAAAGCCGGTTGCCGCCTCAAACATGCCCTGTCCAGCGTGAACCACGTTTAGTTTGCTTGCGACGAGCTCTGTCATGAATGTCTTCGACTATCTTCTTGACGGGAAACCGGACTCATCGCCGGTCTTGCTGACTCTATCCGCCGAGCATTCGTACCGAGAAGTCAGAACCGCGGCGGAGTCCGTTGCTGATTTTCTTCTTGCATCGGGTGCCAGGAAGGGTGAGCGTGTCCTGCTTGTGGCGGAGAATGGCCTTTTCTGGGTCGCCGCGTACCTGGGCATCATGCGTGCCGGAATGGTTTGCGTTCCGCTACCCACCAAGATCGCGGCTGCAGACTTGGAATTCATCCTCTCGGCAACCGAACCCCGGTGGATCTTCGCAGAGCCGCGCGCGGTGAAACTGATTCCCGAGTCGTCGAAGTCAATTCCCCTGGTCACTGAAATTCCGGTGCACGCAGAGACGCACGACGGCGTTCCCTCGATCGACGAAGACGATCTGGCCGCACTGATGTTCACTTCGGGCTCGACTGGACGGCCGCGCGGAGTGATGATCACGCATCGCAACATCATTGCGAACACAGACTCGATTGTTCAGTACCTTTCCCTCACGTGGCGCGACCGCATCATGGCAGTGCTTCCGTTCCATTACTGTTTCGGAACGTCTCTGCTGCACACGCATCTTCGGGTAGGTGGAAGCCTGGTCCTCGATTCTCGATTTATGTATCCCGAGGTGGTCTTGCGGCGCATGCACGAAACAGCATGCACGGGCTTCGCCGGAGTGCCGAGTCATTACCAGATCCTGCTGCGCAAATCGAACCTTGGAGGGATGGAGTTCCCGCATCTTCGTTATGTGCAACAGGCAGGCGGACAGTTGGCGCCAGCGTTCATTCAAGCACTCCGGCAGTCTTTGCCGAATAAGCAGATCTTCGTGATGTACGGCCAAACGGAGGCAACTGCAAGGTTATCGTACCTTCCGCCCGACGAACTCGACCGAAAGCTCGGCTCAGTCGGGAAGGGCATGCCGGGAGTCCAGCTTTCGGTTGTGGGAGAAGACGGGTTGCCGGTTGCTTCGCAACAAACGGGAGAGATTGTCGCCGAGGGCGGTAACATTGCACGCGGCTACTGGAATGACCCAGAGGAATCGGCACGTTGCTTCCGAAATGGGAAACTCTACACGGGCGATCTGGCCACGGTGGATGAAGATGGATTCGTCTACATTGTGGATCGCGCGAAGGATTTCCTGAAATGCGGAGGAAAACAGGTTAGCTGCCGACATTTGGAAAATGTCCTGCTCGAGTGTGAGGAACTGATCGAGGTCGCCGTCGTGGGCATTCCCGATGAAGTGTTAGGCGAGGCTGCTCTGGCCTATGTCGTCCCCCGAAATCCCAAAGCCCAGCCAACGCCGCAGGAACTCGAAACACATTGCCGCAGGCGGCTGCCGCTCTCCTTTGTTCCCAAGCGATACGTTCTCGTCCCGGCATTACCCAAGAACAGTTCCGGTAAGGTCCTCAGGCCGCTGTTGAAGACGCAAGCCCTGGCGTTGAGCGCGAACTGAAATGTATTCCCAGGCAAAGAGCGGGCGCCTTACCCGCGCAATCATGGCCTTCGGCTTGATCTTTTTTTTGATTTTATGTGGGAGGAACTTTGTGGGACCTGCAACTATGGCCAGTACCTTCGCTCTGAGTGACCGACAAATCCGTGCGTTGGCGGCGAAGAGAGTCTTCTTCGGTCACATGTCGGTTGGAGGGAACATTCTGGAAGGCGTCAAAGACCTCATGGCGGCTGACTCAAGGCTGAAGCTGAACCTGGTCACTTCAGCCGACCCGAGTTCCGTCCAGGGTCCAGCGCTGATCGAGTCCGAGGTCGGAGAGAACGGAATGCCGTCGTCGAAAAATACTGCATTCGCCGCTGCTTTAAGCAAAGGCATGGGAACCCAGGGAGGGATCGCTATGTACAAGTACTGCTATGTGGACGTCACGGATTCGACCGACGTACAGCATCTTTTTGAAGAATACCGGCGAGGGATCGAGTCTCTTGCGACGGAACACCCAAGCGTGAGGATCATTCATATCACCGTACCTCTGACTACGGTTGAACCGGCGCCCAAGGCGTGGGTAAAGGAAGTCCTGGGACGGCACACGGCGCGCGCCGCAAACATTAAGCGTAACCAATTCAATCGATTGTTGAAACAGACTTACCCGGCAGACTCGATCTTCGACTTGGCGGAAGTGGAATCCACTCTGCCAGATGGATCACGTTCGTACTTCTCTTCAGGAACGGACAGGATCTACACACTGGCTGAGGAATATACATCGGACGGGGGCCACTTGAATGAAGTGGGGCGGAAAGCAGCGGCTGAGAGACTGCTTACTCAGCTTGCCAGCCTCTAGGATCCAGTGAGATTGACTTTCTTCGCAAACTAAAGCAGCGAGAGTGGTTCCAGTATTGGGCGTGCTTGTGAGTGCACAGGGGCTTCTGCTCTCCGCATCGTTATCTCCCTGTCGCATTTGTGCGACACGGGGCTCACCGAAGCGATCGAGATAACCATAATTTCAAGAATGGAGAACCTCGCCATGGGCGTAGCAAACACAGCCGACCTGTTGCGCATTGACGCTGCTGGGGAAGTCGACCGCATCGCGACTCGCATAAGGGATATTGTCTTCTCTCAATTTCGCCGGAAGGGTGCGATTGTCGCGGTGTCTGGGGGGATCGACAGCAGTGTTGTAGCCGCATTGTGTGCTCGGGCGCTTGGCCCGGAGCGGGTGATCGCTCTCTTTCTGCCAGAGACTGACTCCTCCGGCGACAGCCTGCGACTGGGCAAGCTCCTTACCGAACAACTTGGTGTCAGGTCGTTCGAGGAAAACATTGGACCGATCCTCACAGCCGCCGGATGCTATCGCCGACGCGATGAGGCCATTCGGGAAGTAGTTCCGGAGTATGGCGAGGGGTACAAGAGCAAGATCGTGCTCCCCAACCTGGTTGAGACCGATCGCTACGCAGTATTTTCTCTTGTAGTGCAGTCTCCATCGGGAGAGCAGAAGAAGGTGCGATTGCCGCTCGATTCGTACCTTGGCATCCTTGCCGCCACGAACTTCAAGCAGCGCACTCGAAAAATGATGGAGTACCACTACGCCGACCGCTACAACTATGCCGTGGCTGGCACTCCCAACCGTCTCGAATACGATCAGGGATTCTTTGTGAAGAACGGGGATGGCTCCGCAGATTTCAAGCCCATCGCACACCTTTACAAGAGTCAGGTGTATCAATTGGCAGCGCATCTGGGTGTGCCGGAAGAGATCCAACGGCGGCCTTCAACGACAGACACCTACTCACTCGAGCAGTCTCAAGAGGAATTCTACTTCGCTCTTCCATTGGAGAAGATGGATCTCTGCCTTTACGGCAAGGATCATTTGTTTACCCCGGAGGACGTTTCTTCGCTCACCGGACTCACGACCCAGCAGGTAATCCGCGCCTACGAAATGATTGAGTCGAAGCGCAGGGCAACCCACTACCTTGGGTCTTCGGCTGTGCTTGTGTGTCCGTTGCAATAAGTTCACCCGCAGCACTGGGAGGTAGAGGTGAATCCAAACCCAGGACTACGCGCGTTTTCGGCGTTGTTGCTCTCGCTACCGGCGTCTTGCTCCAAGGCTTTAGCGCAGCGAGATGCCTAGCTCCCGCCGACGTCCAGGCCATTCTTAAGCATTCCGAGGTGGGGGCACAGTCCACTCCCAACAGCGACACATTCGCGTGCAGCAGCAAAAACTCCCAAATCCCGAGTGCCCAAAGCCCCAGTAGTAATCACACCGTCACGTTGTCGTGGAAAGCCAGTGTCTCGTTGGCTGCTCCTTTTGCAGTTGGCGAAGGCTACAACCTATACCGCCTCAATCCCGATGATGCTGATTCTCGAGGTAGAGCATGGGTTTCGATCCGGAGTTCGCGACGTACTCCCTAGGACTTGTGTTCCTGTTGCGTGCCATCGAGGACTGCTTCGATCCCGACATGGATGTTGTCCGGTTCGATCTCGGCTGGGGGGACCGGGAGTACAAGCGTATCATCTGCGATCATTTGCAGACGGATGGTCCACAGTATCTATACGCATCCTCGTGGACCGGCTTCACACTCAATGTGCTCAGATCAGGAGTGTCGCTCCTTGATCTCGCAGCCACGACTCTGCTCAGGCGAAGTGAATTCCTTAGGAGATGGAAGAAAGTTTGGTTGCGCCGAAAGGCTGAACGAGCGGCGAATTCTCCTGTCAGACTAGGCGCGGTACCCGAACGGTAAGGGAAGGGTCAGCAAAGCACTTAACGCAGGTTCGACTCCTGCCCGCGCTCCATATTTTTAGACGTCGTGCCAAGGACTGCGACGACGCATTGAAGTCAGTTGTCAGGAACTCTTGCTGAGCTGTAAGAGCTTGGCGGCGGTCGTGGTCTACACGACTTCTGATACTGGGCTTCTAACGTAGCGTAGTTTAGTGATGAGCTAGAGCCGAAGCGATGATTGCGAAAAGAAAGAAGCGGCTCGTCGTGAAGACTCGGTTTGTAGCGATGCGGCACTACCTGCCTAGGTTTGGAGGCCTTACCACCTTAGCCTTGAGCATCTTCTTTGCGAGCTTGAGTCTTGCACAAAGCTCATCTGGCCCCGCGGCACCGGGCTTCGAAAGCTCCCGCGGAGAACCAGCCAATAACAATCAGTCATTCCCCTGCGATAGCACAAACTCCAAGGTGCTGGCCCCCGGACAACCTCGGAGCAAACATGTGGTCACTCTGTCGTGGAACGCGAGTGTATCCCTGTCTAGCCCTCTTGCGCCTGACGAAGGGTACAACGTGTACCGCCTTAACCCAAATAGGTCGTGTACAAAACTGAACGACAAGCCGGTGAGAGACACGACCATGGTGGATTCGGCCGTCGAACTGGGAAACGACTACGGCTACGCTGTTACGGCATTAAAGCAGAACTCGGAAAGCAAGACGTCGGTGCCAGTGACCGCGTCGATTCCGCCTAATTGATCTTTTTGCCCGTCGAGCGCGGAATAGGCAACTCTGCAGAGCTGATAACGTGTTTTTCAATTGCGTTAATCGACGATCAGGGTACGCGGTGGTGCGCACATGAGCTCCGGAATGCGATACCTTTTGTTTCTTGGTCTCGTTGGGGCGTCGGTTGCGATTTGGTGGCGCCCATTCCTTGGAGTCGTACAGCTCGCTGCGACTAACGACGCATACACTCACATTTTGTTGA
>Ga0075030_100000331_pt1 | contig 40617 bp, 27 predicted proteins | sample LitLauG_LLR_2012_FD_71393 | JGI IMG/M metagenome (GOLD analysis project Ga0075030, IMG submission 71393) | Freshwater sediment microbial communities from Pennsylvania, USA - Little Laurel Run_MetaG_LLR_2012 | ecosystem: Environmental > Aquatic > Freshwater > Creek > Sediment | place: USA... | reverse complement strand
GCGTCCTCATGGCTTTGAAATGAAGAAACCAGGAGCTTGCCGCGGCGGGAGCCATTGGTCAAGTCGGGTGCTCTTGCTGGCCCAAGGAGTTCACGAAGAGCGCTGTTTGCCATTGGCACGGGCAGTTCGTCAACAACGGTACTAAGGTTCCGGAGACGTTCAACGAGTTCCCCGTCCTCTTTAGTAGTTTGCACGGTTCGAATCTTGGCTCGAAGACGCTCAAACTCCACCTGAAGGCTCTGCTCAATTTCACTGATCCATTTCTCTTTTGCACGCACCATGCCGGCGCGAAATGGCAGCAGCGGACCAATGAAAACGGTCGGGCCCAGGATGAGATACGCAAAACTCGCAGCCCAGATTAGGTCATGCAAAGACCGGTCCCAATGCAGGTGACGTGAAGTCATCAAAAGAAGTACGACGTTGACGCCCAAAATGCTCAACGTGTATTGATTTCTCAGTCCGAACCTACCCACGGACTGCAAACCACCACATTTGTCGGGATGGAAAGGCAGCATCCGAAAAGTTGCGTCCGACATCAATTCCAACAAGTACAACGACAGGACGATACTACGTAGAGCAAAGACAACGATCACCGCATAAAGAAGCGTAAGGGAATATTGGTAGACGTAAGCTATCGGTAGCAGACCACTGTTGCCCGTAATCCAAAAACCAACCTGAGGCGGAGTATAGATCGGAATCGTTTTCCATCCGAGGAAGAGGCCGACTATTAGTCCCACGAGGTACGAGACAAGATTAAGCCTGCCAAATGTCAAATGCCATGGCCCCACGGTTGGGAGACGCTGAACTCTCCCAGTACTAACAATCTGAACAGCTCCGCTTTGTTGCACGCGCTTCAGGGAAGTAAGCTAGGACGTAGTCATCCGTCACCATCAGAATTACGAGTGCTGGACACGAGACAAGGAGAACGAACGAGGCCGCCCAATCGTGAAACAAATGCAGGTGATCCGTCGGCGTTCCGGACCCTAGCAGCGCCACAATCGCCAAGGGAAGATAGATAACCGTGACTGTCGCGAAGTATATCTTGACTTTGTGGAGTGGCGGTGATTCCAACCCGCGATATCCCGCGAGCCGGTGAACCAAGGAGTAGGCCGTAGTATCTGGGATCAGCACTGTTCGGCTCAGAGAATACTTAGGGATTATATCGCTATTTCGCCTACAGCATCGACGATCGCCGCCGGGCGATTCTCGAACAGCCTTGTTGAAGTTACCGGATATCGAGCCAGCGGGAATCGTCTGCATCATAAACTCGCCTGTTAAGTCGGCCAGCTGGGGCAAAGCGGCTGGTTCCAGACCGATTTTGTCGTTTAGCCGAATTCGAAGCCGTGGTTGCAGCCCAGGTATCGTTCCGTCGTTGAGGGAGCGCGCGGATAGTGCTGTCGACGCGCTGAAGGCTGGGCGCTTCCTTCTAATAAGTAACGCCGCATGAACCATGTATACCCGTGCGTCGGGAGCGATCCAGACGGATGTAGTTATACGCTGACGATGACAACTAATTCTGATACGCTTTAGCAATTCGCGTCACAATCTACAGAAAGCTCGTAGGGGTGGCTTTCTCGTCTGTATAGCTGTGCGACCGGGACGAACATCGGCTTGACACTCCAAAAGAGGGATGCAGGAACGCCGTTGTCGGGATCCCTTATAGCATTCTGGTAATCCAGTCGGAGGTTGTATGTCGGCCAGAGTTCTCATGATTGAGCCGGCCTCAATTTCACCTGAGTCAAGCTGTCGAAGTGTGTTGAATCTGGAGCTCCGTTACCAACGGGAAGCGTGGGAGAGCTTTCGTCCGGAAATGGTGTTGGGTAGCGGCGCGCAGCTGATTTTGCCGCACGTCGTGGCGGAAACTCAGAATGTGGTTTCGTTCTTTCGCTGGCTGCGCGAGGGTCCGATTCGAATTCTCACACTCGCGATCTTGCCCGAGTACCCCAGTCCGGCGCTGCTGGCCGCATCGGAGGTTGCCGACGATCTTGTATTTTGGCCGGTGCGCGGCCAGGAATTGGATGTACGAATTCGACGCCTCTTGCCAGATTGTTCCCGCTTATCGCCCGAAATCGAGAATGACCTGGGAAAGGAAATGGGCCTTGCGCAACTGGTGGGGATGCATCCTTCGATATTGCAGGCGGCTCGGCAAGCGGTATTGTTCGCTGCCACCAATGCTGCGGTATTGATCACTGGCGAAACCGGGACCGGCAAGGAACTGTTCGCTCACGCCATTCATTCCCTGAGCAAACGCAAGAGCGGGCCGTTCATCCCGGTCGATTGCGGCTCGCTGCCGGAGCAGTTGGCGGAGAATGAACTCTTCGGCCACTGCCGCGGCGCTTTTACCGACGCACATAAGGACCAGCGCGGTTTGGCGGCGATGGCCGAAGATGGGACGCTATTCCTGGACGAAGTGGATGCGCTCTCGCCCGCGAATCAGGCGAAACTCCTGCGTTTCCTGCAAGAAGGGACCTATCGTGCGTTGGGCGCGGAGCGCTTCACACACTCGAACGCGCGCGTGATCGCAGCCAGCAACCGCTGCATCGAAGACCGCGTGCAACAAGGACAGTTTCGCACCGATTTGTATTTCCGTCTCAACGTCCTGCGGCTCCATCTACCGCCACTGCGCGAGCGGCGGGAGGATATTGCCCTGCTGGCCCAGCACTTTCTGGATCACGAGTTCGCCTTCGAACGTGCGCGCAAGAGCTTTTCGTCGGCGGCCATGCGCAAGATCGAGAACCATTCCTGGCCGGGAAACGTCCGGGAGCTTTTTAACGCCGTGCAGCGAGCTGCCTTGTGTTCGAAAGGGCAGACGATCACACCCCACGACGTCGCGTTGGCGAACGAAGCAGCGGCCACCGAAAGTAATCTCGTAACCGGCGAGGGTTTCCAACGAGCACGGCGGCAGGCGATCGAACAATTCGAGCGCGGCTACGTGGAGCATCTACTCTCGCGCCACGCGGGGAACGTAACCCAGGCGGCACGCGAGGCCGGCAAGGAGCGCCGCTGCTTCGGCAAGCTGGTGAAAAAGTACAACCTCGGCCTGCGATCTCACTCCAATCCTTAAATCTCGACTCCTCCCAGTTGTCATCCCCGCGGCTCCTGTCCACGAACACGCTTCTGGATCGTTTCATTCTCTAAGCGCATCTCTTCGCAAAGCTGGGTCGTTCGCACGCAGGCTGGGTCATTTTTGTCTCCTCGCCTTGCGGCTGACTTAGATCTCTGAAAGCGCACGACTTCATTCTGTTCATTGAGCATGCAGCGGGTGAAGTCCAACCCAGAACCCGCAGCCCGCGCGGGCGACAGAGACTTCCAACTTCTTGACTCGACGTGAGATTTCCACGCGTCGAACTCTGGCCCATCGTGTGCACTTGCTCGCGTCGTGCACTCCGCCGATCCAGAACCATCGTGGGACGCGGTCAAGGATATCCTCGGTTATTTTTTGCGGAATCCGCTGGCGGTCGATTCTGTCGAAGGCGTGGCTCGATGGCGCGTGATGGAACAACAGGTTCACCGCAGTCTGGAGCAGACCCAATCGGCGCTCGCCTGGCTTTTGTCCGAGGGGTATCTGGAAGAGTTGGAGACGGCCGGCACAGGCCGGATTGTCCGGCTGAATCCCGACCGGCAAGCCGTTGCCGCCCGTTTTCTAGCGGACGCGCCCGGCAAAGTGGAACGGTGATTTGAGCGCCGCGCAGATGAACTTGCCGGAAGAAAACCGGCAGGGAGCAGGACGAGTAACAAGGTTAGGTCACAAGCGCCTGTAAGTGACGGGGCGAAGCTATAACCCCCGGCTTCAGTTGAACTACATGGACAGCCAACTCAACTCGGCCGACTTCACCGTATCCAAGTGGTATGCCGTATTTGTGCGCTCCAATCAGGAAAGACAGGTGGCGTCTTACCTGAACGGCTTGCACATCGAGCATTTCCTACCCTGCTACACGTCCGTGCGCCAATGGAAAGACCGCCGCGTCAAGCTGGAGATGCCGCTCTTCCCCGGCTATCTGTTCGTGCGTTTGCCACTTCAGGAACGAATGAAAGTGCTGACCATCCGCCCGGTGGTGGCGCTGGTGGGGAAGAAGAACTTACCGTCGCCGATCTCCGACGACGAAATTGCTGGCATCCGGGCCGGAATCGAGCACGGGAACGCCGAGCCTTTCGAATATCTCGAGGCGGGCCAGCGGATCGTCATCACCGATGGCGTGATGAGCGGGATGGAGGGCATTCTCCTGACCCTGCGCAGCCGCGCGCGAGTGGTGATTTCGCTGCAATCGATTGGGCGCGCATTTGTCGTGGAAGTAAGCGCGGACTGCCTGCGTCCACTCTCGCAGCGCCGCGATCCCCACTACCGTTTTCTTCCGTCTATTCCGCAGCCACCGCCAGGCGGTGTCGGCCGTCCCGAACTATCCCAGGTTTCAGTTGTCAGTGCGGCATCGCCGCGACCCATGATCGAAGGAAACTAACTAGGAGGCTCCAATGCCCGTCACCCCGACTTACCCGGGTGTCTATATCGAAGAAATTCCCAGCGGAGTGCGCACCATTATCGGCGTCAGCACGTCCACCGGGGCTTTCGTCGACTACTTTCCACAAGGTCCCATGGATGCAGCGGTCCAGATTTTCAGTTGGGCCGACTTTGAGCGCATCTTCGGCGGACTCGACACCAACAGCGAGGCCAGCTATGCCATCCAGCAATTTTTCCTGAATGGCGGAACCACGGCCTACGTAGTGCGTACGACCTCGGGCACGTCGGCCAACGCCGCCAAGTCAGCCGCGATCGTTTTGCAGGATGGGTCCAGCAATAACATTCTGCAGGCCACCGCCGCCAATCCTGGGCTGTGGGGCAACCAGTTGCGGGTCGACGTGGACCGTGGGGCGACTGATCCGTCGACCCTGTTCAACGTGACCGTGACCGAAATCAGCTTCACGGGCGGGACGCCGACCGTCGTGGCCACCGAGAACTTCCGCAATCTGACGCTCGACAGTACCGCCACTAACTATGTGGTCGAAGTCGTGAACGCCCGGTCGCAGTTGATTACGCTGCAATCCCTGGGTACCACTGCACGGCCTGCCCAAACCGGTACCGTGAGCACTCCATTTTCCGCCATTCGTCTGCCGGGATGGCATGCGACCACGGCGTTTGTACTCGGGCAACAGATTCTCGACGTCAACGGGAATCTCCAAAGGGTGACAACGGCGGGAACTTCTGGCGCCACACCGCCGGCCTGGCCAACCACGTTGAACGCCACGATCGTTGACGGGACCGTCACCTGGATGCTGGTCGCGACCGGAGTCGGCGTGGTTCCCTCCTGGTCCCCGAGTCACGCGTTCTCAGTCGGCAACCAGATTGTACTGGCCAACGGCAACGTGTTTGTGGTCACGGTGGCCGGCACATCGGGAGCTGCCCCGCCCGTGTGGCCCACCGTGGTCGGCGCAACCGTAGGTGACAATACCGTCACCTGGAAACTGATCCCAACCGGCACCGGTTCCCTGTTTCCTGCCTGGAGTTCCAGCCAGGCCTTTGCCGTCGGGGCCGAGATCCTTGATTCCAATGGAAACTTACAGCGCGTGACGGTGGCCGGAACATCGGGAACCACTCCTCCGGCATGGAGCAACACTATCGGCGCTACTACCACCGATGGGGGCGTGACATGGACGCTGGTTTCGCCAACCAGGCTTCTGGTCGACTTTGCCGACACTATGAGCGTCACGCTGAACGCAAACCCCGCCTTCACCACGCACATTCAACTGAACGCCGGAGGGCCGCCCCCGGCCATCAGCGTGGGCTGGCTGGCTTCGACTCTGCAGAGCCAGATTCGCGGCGTCGATCCGAGCCTGTCGAGTGCAACCGTGAACGTCGTGGGCAGCGCCTCCACCGAGGTCTTCCTGCAAATCAAGCCGGGAACCATGAATCCCGCCGACTTCCTGACACTGACCGACGTGACAGGCGGTTTGGCGGCGGCGCTCGGCCTGACCACGAACGTCCAGCAATATGCGCTCGGTTCGGGCGTGGCAGTCGGAGCACAGGCGTTGCCGGGCGGCGTGGCGAGTCCGGGAAGCAACGGCACCTGGAATCCAGCGACCGATGCAGCCGGAGTTGCGCAAGGGTTGATCGGTGATCAGCTGTTGAAGACGGGAATGTACGCGCTCTACGACGCCGACCTGTTCAACATTCTCTGTATTCCGGTTACCGCTTTGCTCCCAGATACCGATGCCGCGCAGGTGGCCACGAACGCGACATTCCTGTGCACGCAGCGGCGGGCGTTCTACATTCTCGATCCGCCGCAGGCGGACGGAGACCGAGACACGGTGGACGGAATCAAGACCTGGCTCGATCAGAACGGATCGTTGCGCAGCCGGAACTCGGCGCTGTACTTCCCGCGCATTGATATTGCCGACGCGCTGAACGGTTTCCGTCTGCGGACCACCGCCACGAGCGGCACCATCGCCGGCCTTTGTGCGCGGATCGATGTGGCCCGCGGCGTGTGGAAAGCACCGGCCGGGATCGAAGCCAGTCTCGGCGGCGTGCAGAGCATGGAATACAAACTGACCGACGGCGAAAATGGCGTGCTCAATCCACTGGCCATCAATTGCCTGCGGACTTTCCCGGTGTACGGCCCGGTGTGCTGGGGCGCGCGCACGTTGTTGGGCGCGGATCAGCTGGCGGACGACTACAAGTACGTTCCCGTGCGCCGGTTCGCCCTGTTCCTGGAGGAAAGCCTTTTCCGCGGAACCAAGTGGGTGGTGTTTGAGCCCAACGACGAACCGCTGTGGGCGCAGATCCGGCTGAACATCGGCGCCTTCATGCAAAGCCTGTTCCGGCAGGGAGCATTTCAGGGGACATCTCCGCGCGACGCCTACCTGGTGAAGTGCGACAGCCAGACGACGACGCAAACCGACATCAACAGCGGCATCGTCAACATCGTAGTGGGATTCGCTCCGCTGAAGCCGGCGGAATTCGTAATCCTGAAGATCCAGCAGCTAGCCGGGCAGATCCCAACCTAAGCGAGTAAGAAGGAGACGCACATATGGCGCAGTTCACCGTTAATCCGCTGCGGTTCGACCCGTACAAGAATTTCAAGTTCCGTGTGAAATGGGACGGCCGCTACGTCGCCGGGGTCAGCAAGTGCGGCGCTCTCAAGCGCAGCACGGACGTAGTCGAGCACCGCGAAGGCGGGGATCCCAGTACAAGCCGCAAGTCTCCGGCGCGAACCAAGTACGATGCCATCACGCTCGAGCGCGGCGTCACTCACGACACCGAATTCGAAAAGTGGGCGAACAAAGTCTGGGACTATGGCAGCGGTCCGGGCGCGGAAGTTTCGCTCGCCGATTTCCGCAAGGAAATCATCATTGACGTGTTCAACGAGGCCGGCCAGAAAGTGCTTTCGTACAAGGTCTACCGCTGCTGGGTTTCCGAATTCCAGGCGCTGCCCGATCTCGACGCCAATGCGGGGGCCGTCGCCATCCAGCACATCAAACTGGAAAACGAAGGCTGGGAGCGTGACCTCGACGTCGTCGAACCGAAAGAACCCTCGTTCACCATTCCGGCTTAATGATAAACGCGGTGGAAGCGCCGGTTATTCTGCGAAACGGTTGCTGGCACGACGGAGCCTGCCAGCGCGAAGTCCGGGTGCGCGCGGTGGCGGAGGACGACGAGGGTCTTGTCGATGACCTCAGCGCCGCCGCTATCCCTCTCGAACGCAACACTCGTCTGCTGGAGCGTTGCGTTCTGGGCCTGGGGCGCGAGGAAAGCGTTAACCATCTCTCGCTCGGCGACCGCGAAACGCTGTTACTGCACGCGCGGCGGCTCACCTTTGGTAGTCAGATGGATTGCGTTCTGCCTTGTCCTGAGTGCGGTGAGCGCATGGATTTTCAGCTTCACGCCGACGGTCTCCTCGCGCAACATGAGGCTGGCGCGCCGCTGCTCTTTTTTGAAGAAATCATGCAAGCGGGAGGAGAGAGCTTTCGCGTCCGGTTCCGTGTTCCATGCGGGGCCGATTTCGAAGATGCGCTGCGCGAACCGAAGCGCAGGCCCGTTGATGCGGTTCAGGCGGTGCTCGCCCGCAGCGTCGCATGGGTAAGGTCTGACGGCGAATCAGAAGACGCCAGCGCGCGGGCTGCGATTCCGCTGGACGAATGGCCGTCTGAGTTGGCGGCGCGAATCTCCGGACGCATGGCCGAGCTGGATCCGCAGGCCGAGACGGCATTGCAGCTGACATGTCCGGCTTGCCGACATTCCTTAACAGCCTCCTTTGACATCGGGGACTATTTTTTTCGCGAGTTGAGGGCACGGGAACAACGCCGCTACCAGGAAGTCCATCAACTCGCCCTCGCGTATCACTGGAGCGAAACGGAAATTCTGGGTATGTCTCCAAGAAAGCGGCAGCTGTATCTCAATTTGCTCGCGGAGAGTTCCTTTGACTGACTTCCTGTTTCGCATGGTGCAGAGAGCCGCGGGATGGCCCGGCGCAGCCGCGACGCCACAGCCACCCAGCCAGTTTCATTGGCCGGCGCAAGTGGGCGCTCGGGCGATGCGACCATCGTTGCGAAGCGCAGACTCGGATGCAAGTTCGCGATCAGACAGAAGATCCGTTGGTGTAGCGCCACGCTCGGATTCCTCGGCCGAATCGTCTGCGTCAGCACCAGACCGGGCTGCGATAACACCGTCCAGCCAGCCGCGCGCAGACTCTCCCATGCCGATAGCGACGCACGCATCGAAGTTGGTCCCAGCCGTCGGCGAAGGCCCCGAGACCAGAGGGATGTTCGACACTGGTCACGAAATTACGTTGGCTGGCGCTCCGACCCCGGTCAGCGTTGAACCGCACTCGGCCACTCGTCCGGTCGTGGACAGCATGCCCGAGCCGTTCCATGGCGAAGAGACAGCCGCGACCGTGCCGCGACCGGTCTCCGATTTCAATCGCCCGCAGTCCTCGCCAGCAACCAGCCCGATCTCCGAAGTCGTGGATTTCCAAAAGCAGGCACAAGCCGTGCGCCCAGCCTTGATCGAGCGCGCTGTCCTCGACAAAGACGAAGCGACTGACGAAGCGCGGCCCGCCGTCGTCCACACTGTCTTACCGGCGCGGTTGACTCCAGTCGCCCAACAGGCGCCGTTGCACAGCATGCGCGGGCAATCCCGTCCGCAAGAACCACCGCCTCCGGTGGAAGTGAAAATTGGGAGCGTCGAGATCGTCTTTGACCAACCGGCTGTGCAGGCCGCGCAGCCTGCTCCCGTTCGCCCTGCCGGATTCGCGGAGTTCGCCGATCTGCGCCGCTATGCCGCGCGCCTCTGGTCCTCTAGAAGCAGATGAGCACCTATAAGGCAATTCGCGCCGTCAGTACCACGCTTCAGAATCTCCTTTCGAATGAAATGGAGGATCTGCCGATCGCGGTCACGCTCCTGCCTCCCGACATCGCTCCGACGGTAGCGACCGGAAGGAGAATCAATCTGTATCTCTATCTTGTCAGCGAAAACGGCTCTCTCAAGAATCAGGAGATTCCAGGCGAGGGCCATCCTGGCACCTACGGTAATCCGCCGCTCAGCCTGAATCTGCACTACCTCATGACCGGTTTCAGCGATACAGAGGCGGGCGACGACCGCGATCTGTTCTCGCAGGAAACGCTCGGCGACGGCATGCGCGTGATGCACGATTTCGCCATCATCACCCGCGACTCTCCGTATTTGGATCCTGTACTTCAACACGAATTCGAGCGGATCAAGATCTCGCTGCAGCCGGCCAGCCTGGAAGAGTACGCAAAAATCTGGACCGCCCTGCCCAACGCAAACTTCCGTTGCTCCGTGGCCTACAACGTGACTGTCATCCAGATTGAAAGCGAACGCCCGCGCCGCCTCGCGACTCCGGTGCAGACGCGCCGCATTCACCTGTCGCTGATGAATCGGCCTGAAATCACCGGTGTTTACCGTACGCCTGTGTTGCCGGGCGATCCGATTGGCGACGCGCGCGCTGCTGTGGGACAGTTGCTCACTATCACGGGTCTGGGTTTCAAGGCCTCCAAGACCTGGGTGAAGATCGGCGATCTCGAACCGATCGGCGTCGTCCCTATGTCTGACGAAACTCTTCAAATCACAGTTCCGGACGCGCAATATCCCGCCGACTTCGATCATCCACTGCCCCGGCCCATTCCGCCGGACGCCCGGCTGCAACCGGGAGCGCAACTGGTCCAGGTGCTGGCGCAGCGACCCGGCGACGTAGTGCAAGGCGGGTTCGCCGATCGCGGGACCAGTCTTGTTGAGGACGTGACCCAGTCCTCGGCTCAATCCGTGTTCATGCTCGTGCCCGGCATCACCAGCATTTCTCCTGGAGCCGGGACTTCGGCAACCGCGCTCACCGTGAACGGCACGCGGCTCTTCAACCCTCAACTGAAGAGTTTCGTCTACGTGAACGACATCGCTATCGAAGTGCTCCTTGCTACACTCCCCACTGATACTCAAGTAAACGTCTCTCTGGCCGCGCTGGCCGCGGCCTTGCCACCGCTTCCACCTAGCCCGCCGAACTATCCGGTTCGAATCCAGGTGAACGGCGCGCTGAGCGTTGACTTCAAACCCTTCACATACTCATGAGCGTCATCGAAACACAGGTGGCCGAACCGGTAGGCGTTGCCTGGTCCACGGTAAATCAGGAATACCTCAAGACAGGACTCGCACGTCTGCGCCTGTTGCTCGAGCGCCGCATCCTCTGGCAGCGAAGAGTCTGGAAGCACAGCCTCGCCAAAGAATCGCAGAGCTTTCAGGGCCTGGTTATTACCGACTCCGAAGCCGACCTGCTGCTCAACCCAGATGATGCCAGCGCAGAGGCACACTTTTTCGAGCACGATGACGACGCCCAGGCCATTTTGCGGAAACTCTCCGAATTAACCAATCCCGTGGATGGCACGGCGCAAATGGGACCCGGACTGCCCGCTCTGGAAATTGTGGCGCGCCTGTTTCATCTCGGACCGTTTGAGCGTGATGTGCTCCTTCTCTGCCTGGCGCCGGAAATCGATGCAGGCTTCGAACGCCTGTACGCTTACCTGCAGGACGATGCCAACCGCAAGTATCCGACTGCCAACCTCGCGGTGCAGATCCTGGGACCGTTTTATTTCGGAGACACCACTACAGCTCGCGAGCATGTCTGGGACCGCTTCGCACCCGAAGCACCATTGTGCCGCTTCCGCCTGCTGCGCGGCGAATGGACGTCCGGCGGAGGCTGGGCCCATGAGCCCCTTCGCCTCGATCGCAGGATCGGCAGCTATCTGATCGGTGTTAACTTCCTCGACGAACTGGCCGGCGCGTTTCTCAGACCGGTAGACGATGTCGCGCCCCTCAGCGCCCCGCAAGACGAAATCGTCCAACGGCTCGAGCATAGACTCCGAACCTGGACCGACCGTGACCGAGTGCCCGCTACCAATGTGGTCAGTCGGGAGCCGGGTGCTGCAAAGGCGATTGCCCGTCATCTTTGCTCACGCATCGGAATTGCTCTTTATGCGCTCGATCCCTCGCGGTTGCCGGCGCTGCCGATTGAACGCGAGGCCTGCTATCGAGTGTTGGAGCGGGAATCGATGTTGCTCCCGTGCGCTTATTACATCGACGTTCTCGACGCAGGCGGGGGAGAGGTGAATCAGACCCACGGCCAAACGTTTGGCCAATCGGCCGACAACGCACTCGAAGTTGTCCGGAGCATGCGCGCGATTCTGTTCGCGGCCAGTCCGGAACCACTAAGCGGCGAAGAGTCTTTCGTTACGGTTCGAGTTCCGCACAGCGATGCGCAGGCGCAGTTCGCCACGTGGCAAGCGCGGCTCGGAGACCAACTGCCAGGCAACGGTACTCGCGACGCTTTCCTCGGTCGGCTCGTGCAGCAGTTCCACTTCGGCCCGCAGCAGATTCATCGCGTGGTTTGCTCTGCAATCGAGGTGGCGGCGTTGCGGAATCCGGAAGCTCCCGCACTGGACGAGGCCGACCTCTGGCTGGCGGCGCGCGGACAGGCAGCGCGCTCCATGGAAGGACTCGCCGAGAAAATCGAAGCCCGGCGCGGCCTCGACGACCTGGTTCTTCCCACTGAAGCCATGCAGCAGCTTCGTGACATCGCTTCGCAGGTCGAGCAACGCGACCGCGTCTATGAACAATGGGGATTCGGCGCGAAACTGAGCCGCGGACGCGGCATCGTAGCGCTTTTCGCCGGGCCCAGCGGCACCGGAAAAACCATGGCCGCCGAAGTTCTGGCTCATCGTCTCGATCTGGATCTCTACCGCATCGACCTGGCAGGCGTGATCAGCAAGTTCATCGGCGAGACGGAAAAAAATCTGAAGCGCGTCTTCGATGCCGCCGAACAAAGCGGAGCGATCCTGTTCTTCGACGAGGCCGACGCGCTCTTCGGCAAGCGCAGCGAAGTGCGCGACAGCCATGACCGCTACGCCAACATCGAAATCAATTACCTGCTGCAGCGCATGGAAGACTACCGCGGCCTGGCGATTCTCGCCACGAACCGGAAGTCGCTTCTCGATCAGGCCTTCCTGCGGCGCTTGCGTTTTCTGATCGATTTCCCTTTGCCGTTGGCGGCTGACCGCCTGCGCATCTGGCACGGAGCATTTCCCGCTCAGGCGCAACTGGAATCCCTGGACTACGAACTGCTCGGACGCCTCGAGCTTTCGGGCGGTAGCATCACCAATATCGCTCTCAACGCGGCCTTCCTCGCTGCGAGCGAACAGACCGCCATCGGGATGAACCATGTCCTGGTAGCGGCCCGGCGGGAATATTCCAAGATCGACAAGTTAATGCTCGAATCGGAATTTGGCCGCTACTACAAAGCAGGACGCGGATGACCGGCACGCGCGTAGAAATCGGAAAATTGATTGTGCGCGGAGGAAAATTCTCGCGCGTCGAGGGAGCAGCGCTCGGCCGGATGGTCGAAAGCCACCTGAGTCAACTCCTGTCGCAAGGCGGCCCGCCGAAATCGCGCCAGGCGGGCACGGTGCAAATCGAGGCAGGCCCGCATCATCCCGGAAGCAACGTGGCCGGAACCGTGGCGCGGGCTGTGTATCGAAGTATCAGCGGGAAAATCTGAAGAACCGATCTCTCTTGCAGTCTCAACCAACCGTCAGTACAAGAGTCCAGGTACACCGCGATGTTGAAGACCGCGCCATCCGTTAGCCGAAAGAGCACGAGCACCGCGGTGTCGGCGCCCGAGCTCAGTTTGCGGTCCACCAGACCGTCGGTGCAGTCGCACAACCGGTTGACGCGGTTGCAGTCTGTCCACGGCAACCAGAGCGTGCAACGCCAACTCGGCCGCGGCATCCTGCAGGCCAAACTCACTGTGAATCAACCCGGCGACAGCTACGAACAGGAAGCGGATCGCGTAGCCGATGCGGTCATGCGCATGTCGGCTTCCGGCGCATCCGACCCACCCTGGCAACCGGACCGAGCGAGCGCGGGCGTGCAGCGCTGCTCCTGTGGCGGTCCGGGCGGCGAGACGGGCCAATGCCAGGAATGCAAAGAGAAGGGAAAGGAAAAAGATAACGAAAACGAGATGAGTCTGCATCGGGTAGAGTCCGATTCGTCGCAGATCGACACGGCTCCGCCGATCGTGAGCGAGGTGCTAGGCTCGCCGGGTCAGCCTCTGGACGCGTCAACCCGCGCCTTCATGGAGCCGCGCATGGGGCACGACTTCAGTCAGGTACGCGTTCACACTGGCGCGCGCGCCGCGGACTCGGCTAAAGCCGTGAACGCTATCGCCTACGCGGTGGGAACAAACGTCGTTTTTGGCGCGGGAGAGTACGCCCCCTCCTCCCCGGCAGGACAAAGATTGCTGGCGCACGAACTGACGCACACTCTTCAGCAGACATCCGCTTCCGCGCTGCGTGTTGCCCGGGCTCCCTCCACCAGCAAGTGTGAGACTTTCAACTACCCAGGGCGGAAGGCCGGGGTCTCCGCGGTGCCGGGAAAACCTTCCATCGACGATCAAGGCGTCACGGGAATCAGCGGAACCTCGTTCGAGCGTTTTGCGGAGAGCAGCAACAGTCTGACGCCGTTTCAACTGACGCAGATTGTGAGCCTTCAATCGACGCTGGCCGCTGCCGACACAGTCGAAGTTCACGGCTATGCGAGTTGCGATGGCGGCCCTGAATATAACCTCGGACTCTCCAGTGATCGCGCTGAGGCGGTAAAGAAAGCGCTGACCACCACGGGGAAGAGTCCGTTCACCGGAACCGTCACCACGCTTGCGCATGGTGAAACCAATGAGTTCGGCTCAACGCTCGACGTGAACCGGCGGGCGATCGTCGTGGTGCATCACGTGACTCCCAAACCCTGCCCCCAGTGCCCGGAGGAGCCGAGAACGGAAGGTTGTCCACCGTGCCCGCCACAACCGGAGCCTCCCGTCTTTTTCTGCAATAAGGAAATTACGGGCTCGTTGATCCACCGTCAGGGGCACGCATTTTTTCGCATCGGCGGCGCGGCGCCGGGCAGTCCCACGTTCGAACTCGAACACGATGAGCGCGGCGATCATTGCGCGTGCGGTTTTCAAGGCATACCGCAGCGCGATTTCAAGGAAGATGTCGACGCCACCGACGCCAAATGTGTGGCGGCGCCCGGGATCAGCGCATCCTGCCTGGCGAAAAATTGGAACACTTACCCCATCGGCAAGTACTGCGCGCTCGGGCCGAACAGCAATACGTACGCCCGTTTCCTGGCAGAAAAATGCGGGGGAAAAGGTTTGAAGCCGCCTGGGGGCGTGCAGGGATTCGACGATTCGCCGCCGCCAGCTGGCACCGCGAATGACACGTCCACGGTGTTCACCCTAAGGTGCAATGAGATCAGTTGCGACGACCAATCCTGCCTGCCACCGACCCCGCCGCCACCGGACCGCGGAACCCAGGTCGAGTGCGTGAAGGATCTGGGTCTTTGCGGCATTCCGGGCGGAATCCTGTCCGCGGAAGACATTCATCGCTGGAACGAGGAGTGCCGCCGCCGCACCGGTTACACGGGCGAGGACATCACCACGGAAGAGTGTGCCAACGTAAATCTGCAAAGAAAAGAATCGAGCGGCGGCAGTGCCTCTCTTTCCGACGCCGGCAGGAGCTCGGTGCAAGAAGTTTTGCGCTCTCCCGGAAAGCCGCTGGAAGGGGGCGCGCGTACCCTCATGGAAGGGCGCTTCGGCCAAAGATTCGACTCAGTGCGAGTGCACGCGGACGCCAGTGCAGAGCAATCGGCGCGAGAAATGAACGCTCTTGCCTACACCGCCGGGGACCACGTTGTGTTCGGAGATGGCCAGTACGCACCCCAGTCCTACGCGGGACAGCATCTGATCGCGCACGAACTGGCGCACGTCGTGCAGCAGCGGACGAGAATGCCCGATGGCCAGGTTCAGCGGAAATGCGGCCCCAAGGACGTGGGACCTACGCCGCCCGGATGCGAAATAGTTCCCTCCTCGGCGAAAGCTCCTATCACCGGGGAGCGGTTTTTCTTCAACGTAAACTGCGATGAATTCGCGCCGGGAGAAGAGGCGCGGCTGCAGGCCTTCATTGATCCAACTAAGCTTACGTCCGGGACCAACATCACCATCCGTGGAATGGCGAGCGCGGACGGAGCTGCTGACTTCAACCAAAGCCTCTCCTGCAGTCGCGCCGCTGCGGCCGTCGCCGTTCTGAACGCAAAGGGTCTCGGCCCGAATATCAAGTCGGTCGTGGCCACGGGAGGCATCCCCGGAACCATGCACGACCCGAAGTTCCGCGCCGTCGAGGTTACGGTCACCGGGAGCGCTGTTCCAACTCAGGGCCCGGCCTTTTCCATCGTCGGCAATCCGAAAGTCACGGCAGTCGCTAATCCGTCCAATACCACAAACATCGATACGTTGCTGGTCAGTCAGGCGATGGGCGATTTCGACCTGTCCGCGGTTGTTTCCATGCAAGCGACTCAGGCCTCCGATTTCGACGATTGGCAGATCGGTGCAGTGCAGACCGCCGTCGAGCCCGCCCATCAAAGGTGTTTCAAGTTTCCGGCGGGCGTTACGCCTCCCCCGGCTCATCAACACCCGAACGAGGTGTTTGTGGCTAGCTTGCAGGGGCTGCCCGGAGCTCTCGTGCCCGATCGCGATGATAGTGATCCGATCTTCATGTCCGTGAAGTTCAAGGATGATCTGGCGACGATTCATCAAGGTCGGACCAGCTTCACTTCTCCCGTCACTGCGCATGACACGCCAAAGATCGGAGGACTGAATGGGCTCTTTAACGTCACCCAAGATCCTCTCGACGGGCAATCCCTGGTCTTCCGCGAACACAAGTTTCTGTTCGCGCTCACGCACGTGATCGCACGGCAGAAGTCGAGCGGGCGGATCATTCCCTTGTACACGGCGGAGTGGTTCACCTTCTGGGACATTGCTTACGACCCCTCGGCTGGTACCGGAATTCCTCCGGTTGAGCATGTGCTGGATCGCCGCTTCGAAAAGATTTCCGATCACCGTTTCGCGGCCGCCGATCAGGCTCCGGTCGTGGGAGGAAAGTCTCTGCGGAACTTCAAGTTTGGGGGACAATACCAGGCATCCTGCCCTTCGTTCTAAGAAGTAAGAAGAATGATCGTTTTCATGCGAAAATACCGACCCAGAGGCGTAGCGGCCGGCACCAAGGCTCGCACCCTCCGCTCGCGTTTTTCGTGAATTCAGCGAGTCTGCGAATGTCGTCTTCGTTTGCCAATCGCAAGTTGCGCTCGGCCGCCTCGAATGGGATGGCCCAGCCTCCATCCGCGGTCAGAAAGCCCGGCACCGTGCCCATGAGAAGCCGAAGCAACCAGACCATGGCGCGGGAATTGACCACCGGAGTCTTGCAACGCAAACTCACCATCAACCAGCCGGGAGACAAGTTCGAACAAGAAGCGGATCGCGTAGCCGATGCGGTGATGCGAATGCCAGCCAGGGACATCGCGACTGAAGGGGTACACCACAACGGTTCCCCAATCAGCATGCAGCGTTGCTCCTGCGGTAAATCCAGCGGCGGGGCCGGAAAGTGCGAAGAGTGCGAAGCAAAGGCGACGAGTCTGCAGCGAGCGTCGTCTAGCGCTGCGCCATCATCCATCGCACCGCCGATCGTTAACGACGTATTGAATTCGTCGGGCCAGCCGCTTGATCGGGCTACCCGCGAGTTCATGGAACCGCGTTTCGGACGGGACTTCAGCGGAGTCCGCGTGCACACCGACTCGAGGGCGGCCGAGTCTGCAACCGCGGTGGAAGCTCTGGCCTACACGGTGGGTTCCGAGGTGGTGTTCGGCAACGGGCAATACTCTCCTGGAACGACCGCCTCGCGACGGTTGCTCGCCCATGAACTGGTGCACGTAGTGCAACAAGGACACGGGGCTCCACGAAACGAGCAGCGCGAAGCAACTGCTTCATCGGCAACTTTCTCACGAAACAGCGATGCGTCTCCGCCTCAAGTGACGGGCGTGGTCCAGCTCGCGGGAGATCCCGCGGCGATCCCTGCGGACTTAGGTTGTCCGACGGACCTCACCGCGGGGCGGCCAGCGGGCACCGACGTGTTGTTTCCCGTTGACGGGTCGGCGATCACACCGGCGCATACTGCTCTACTCACCGCGTTTCGCGCCACATGGCTTGCAGCGGGAGGCACCGACGATATCCTCATTCATGGCTATGCCAGCACCGACGGCGCCCAAGACCACAATTGGAGGCTGTCCTGCACTCGCGCGCAAGCCGTGAAGGCCGAACTGGAACGCCTTGGCATTCCAGCCGTTCGAGTCAACGTCATCGCACACGGCGCATCGACCGACTTTGGAGCGGGTGGCGCGGCCAATCGGCACGCTGTGGTTACATCTCATGCGGGATTCTTGCCGCTGCCTCTCGTCCGGGGAACCTTGACCTCACGGGACAACTTTGCAGGCCGAAGCGCGACTCGATTTGGCGTCGGGGAAGTCATCGATCTCAATTTCGCCTCGTTTCCTCCGCGGCCTGCGGCGGACTTCGGCGGTCTGCAATGGGTGCTCGTCTCTGGAGGCGGAACGCTAACCGGAGTTACGAATGCCGGAACCGCGACCTTCACAGCCGCCGCCACTGCTGGCCCCGTGCAACTGGAGCTCCGCGTTGCAGCTGGAGCTACTGCGGGGAGAGTAATTTCCACGCACACGATTTCGATCGTCATACCTTCCGCCGTGAGAATGGTAGCGGCACCTGGCACGGCTCCGGGTACGTCGCCGACGGGCGGCACTATTCCAGCCGGTACCTTTGGAGCGGGTTTCTTAGCCAATGTGTTTGTCGATCCCAAGGATGTCTCATTTCAGGGCGTTGTATTCGGTGAAGGGAGCGTTGCCAGTGTGGTAACTCCACCCGGCAGTTTCTTCGGCCCCAGTTCAGTGCACCCGACCAACACGTTTGGCCCTGCCCATGGGGGCAACGCGGCCACCGGTACGGCAGTGAGCCCCCCGCAGGACCGAATCGCTACCGCTGGTCCGCCGTCCGGCAGTCTGCTGGGGATACCAACGTGCGGCGGTTCCGATTTCCTTTGGGCGATCCCTTGGGAGTTCAGCGTGGGTGGCAGCCCCCGGGCGCGGTTTGCCACGGCCAATCACCATCAGACTTCTGCGTTTTTCTGTAACGCAACCATCGAAAAGGGCGGAGCCGGTCCCTTTTGTCGCAAGATTGACGGCACGACCTGCTAGGCGAGCTCGCCGAGAGCGTTGGACGGATGAAACTTGCAAAAATTCCCCGGAGGGCCGAAATCCTTGGCAGGCGGCTGGTCGAAGGCGATCAATGGACTCTCCGGACACCTGCTCGTTGAATTTGAGGACCTCGACCCCGGGTTGCGCCATGCTGTCTACATAGAGCTGAGAAACGGCTCATTAAACCCATTTGCAGTGACCAACCAGCCACAAATTCAATCTGCACTCTTTGACTCGGCCGGGAAACCAGTCCGTACCTCAGGCCTGTGGGTGAGCGGACCCCTACCAAGTCCGCAATGGGCCCAGATTCCGCGAGATGCCTACATTGGCTTTCGCATTGACATGCAAACCGTTGGTATGCCTACCCGGGAATATGGGGCCGCGCTCATGGCGGTTGGAAGTATGAGTTGGATGCTCCCGGCAGGAGAATATGTTCTTAAGGCAACGGTAGTCTTCACTGCGGAAAAAGACGGACCTGAGAACCAGTGGGTCGGCGAACTGGAGTTGCCGCCGTGTACATTTAGCGTCACCCAAGAAATGCTGGCGGTGCACTGATTGATTCACCATGTGGCCAGTATTGCGTTCAAATCGGACTTTGCTTGCCCCAACGCGCAGTGGCGAGGTTCGACACAGATCCGATACCGGGAAGAGCGCTTGCACGCAAGCAGTCGGCCCGCGATCACCGGGCAATCAGGCGATGCAGCGTCTTCTGGGCGCCGGTGTGTTGCAAACCGGGCTCGTCGTCAAGCAACCGGGAGGCCCCCACGAACAAGAATCCGCTCGCGTCGCCACTGGAGCGATGCGAATGCCGGAAGCCACCAAGATGCAACGGTCAGACGTGCTGCATCGCCAGTCCGCCGGCCCCTCTGCAGACCAGGTTGAGAAAACCGGAAACGTCGAGACAGTCATTCGAAAGAATTGGACGAAATACATCGACCAGGCGAAATTCAAGTCTCCGCTCAAGGAGAGGATTATTTGGTACGCAACAAACGGAGAACTGTTAGTCGCAAAATGGAGTGTGTGCGAGGCTCTGGCGGAAGATCATCTCCGTAAAGCGGGGGCACGTGAAAGAAATGACCTCTTTGAGCGAAATAAGAACATGGTTGTTTCGGAGCAGCCAGCCTTCGAACAAGTGAAGCCCTACATCATTGCCGCACTCAAGACCTCCTATTTCCTGGATCTGGGCGACAAGGACATTCCCGCATTCTATGACCCGACCACCGGCAAAATTCACATCCTGGGAGACAAAGTGGGCTTGATCGCTCATGAGGCACTTCACTCCTACAGCTCTCCAGAATTCAGGGAGGTTCTCGGCGCCGACCTGGATGAGGGCATGGCGCAGTATCTGAGCGAAGAGATCGAGGAGGATTACACGCGCTTCGCAAAAGACACGGGAGTAGCCCGTGTGATCAGCGCCTACGGCGAACAGGTCAGCACCGTCCGGGAACTGGTGGACAGCGGCGCGATCAAGAGGGACGACCTTCTGAACGCGTACTTCCGCGGCGGTAAGGCTCTTCTCAGCCAACTTAAGAAGGCAAGGGACAAGGCGTTGAAAGCCAAGGCGGCGAAACAAGAATCGGAAAAAGTTCCGCAGCTGCCGGGGAAGCCCCAACCACCTCCTAAGACGCCGACACCAGGCGAGGAAAAACAATTGCAACGCGCTCCGGCCCACGGCGCCTCTGGTTCCGACGCCGCGCCACCCATCGTCCACGAAGTGTTGCGATCGCCCGGCCAGCCTCTAGATACAGCGACTCGCAACTTTATGGAGCCGCGGTTCGGCTGGGACTTGGGTGCGGTGAAGGTGCACACCGACACCAAGGCTGGCGAGTCCGCGAGAGCGGTCAACGCGCTGGCTTACACCGTGGGCAGGGATATCGTATTCGGCGCCCAACAATATCACCCCGCAACGCAGGCTGGTGGACGGCTCCTCGCCCACGAGCTTACGCACGTCGCGCAGCAGACCGCTGGTGGCTCGCCGCAACTCCAGCGCACTTGCGATCCGCAACCTTTGGCCCGTCCGGAATTTCTCAAAGCGACCGGATTCCCCGCGAAAGATGCGCCCTTCGGCTTTACCCCACTTGCCTTCGGCGAGGTTAAGTATCCGGCCGTGGTGGTGGAGGAGGTTCCAGCAAAGAAAAAGGGCGCGAAGCCGGTATGGACGCTCTCCCAAACCACCACCGTCCTGCCCGATCCGATTCCATCGCATTACACGGTAGGAATTTTCGAGGAAGAAACGGCGACTGCCCTCATTGTTCCCCAAGGCAGTCCCTGCCAGGGACGGTACGACAGGGCGACCTATTGGGTGGTCGGAAACATGGGGAATCTGCTGCGCGACGGTGAAAAGGAACACTGCGACGATTATCAGTATGCGTTCGACATTTCTCTGGTGAAGTTTGCGGCGGCGGTAAACGCCATGGCCGGAAAAGATCATTGCAGCGGCACCAAGGAAAAATGCGAAGCCTCATTCCAGGGCAAACTTAAGAAGAAGACTGGCGTTGCTCCCGATCAATGGCCCGACGTCTTCATGTGTCTGGCAAAGAAATCGGAGACGGTGCGCGACAAACGGCAACTGCTGCACAATCCGAGCACTCGCTCCGAACTCACTAAAGACTGCAAGGTACGAATGGTGATGACGGGCCTCCCGGGATTGGGGACTCCTGCTTCCGCCATCATCAAGTGTCCGGAGATGGGCTTCACCGTGCCCTCTGCCAAAACACCAGCTCCAGCAAAGGCGGCTCCCGCGAAACCCGCGGCCAAGCCGCTCGCCGGCGACAAGTAACGTTCGTTCCCAGGACAACTCCATGGCCTCTGATTTTCCGCGCAGCCCAAAATTACTGAAAGGTGGACTGGTGGTCTACGCCTCGCAGGCGCCCGGACCGCCGCCGCAGGTCATCATTTTTCAGTACAATCCGGAGCAAATGAGCCGCAGCCTGGCCATGCGGGCGGCGCCACGTGATCCGGGCAATGTCGGCTCGGCGCGGGAAGATGTGTTGCGCGTGCTGGGACCGCCGGTCGAGACTATCAATCTCTCGGTCGAACTCGACGCTGCCGACCAACTCGCCGAGCCCGACAAAAATCCGGAAACGGTCCAGAACGGCCTGCATCCGACGCTCGCAGTCCTCGAAATGCTGCTCTATCCGACGACCGAAAAGGCGCAGCAGATGCTCGATCTGGCGCAGGAAGGTCAGGTGCAGGTGTGCCCGGCCGATACTCCGCTGGTGCTGCTGGTGTGGGGTAAGTCGCGCGTCGTTCCCGTTCTGCTGACCAGTTTCTCCATCACCGAACAGGCCTTCGATCCGAACCTCAATCCGCTCCAGGCCAAGGTCGACCTGGGCATGCGCATTCTCACTTACATGGAACTCAAGCAGGGAACGATTGGGTACATGGCGTTCCTGGCCTACCAGCGGCAAAAGGAAATGCTGGCGGCGAAGTATCAGCCGCTGGGAGATCCCAGCCGCTTCCTGGGACTCTTGCCGTTGTGAAGTAAAGCGAGGACACGTGTTCTTCAAAGGCAGCCGTTACGAAAAAGTCGCCACCAACCAGATCACCGACTCGACTGGGCGAGTCATCGTCTATAAGAAAATCCGCTTCATCCCGCCTACTCCAGGAATGGTTGGGTACACGGTGAAGCAAGGAGACCGGCTCGATCTGATCGCCAATCTTTCATTCCGCGACGCGCAACGATTCTGGCGGATCTGCGATGCGAACGACGCGATGTGGCCGGACGATTTGCTGTTGATCGGCCGGACACTGGAAATTCCTTCGTCAGAGGGCTAAGGATGGCGCAGGTTGCCTACACCTTATATATCGACGACGCGCCGGCGCCGGCGGAATTGATTGACGTGATTCAGCGGCTTGAAGTGGAAGACCACGCCGACATGGCCGACATGGTGCGCTTAACCGTGGCGATCGCCATCAACAACGGCTGCGGTTCCTGGAACGTAGTCGACCAGAACACGTTTCAAAGACTCACCAAGTTGCGCATCAGCGTGAACGTGGGAAGCGGCAAGACGGAACCGCTGATTGAGGCCTATGTGATTCAGACCAGCGCCGACTTCGCCAACCAGCCCGGCCAGTCGGTGTTGAATGTGGTCGCCATGGAACCCACAGTGAAGATGAACCTGAAAGAAACGGTCCGGGCATGGCCCAACATGGCCGACAGCGACATTGCGGAGGAAATCTTCACCGGGCCCGACTATAAGTTCGGCGCCGACATCGATTCCACGCAGCCTACACGGGACGAAGACGATCACACGGAAATGCAGCGCGGAACCGACATCCAGTTTCTGCAGTCCCTGGCGCAGCGCAACGGCTTTGAATGTTACGTCGAGCTGAATCCGGAGAGCGGTATTGTCGAGGGACACTTCCACAAGCCGCGGCTGCAACAGTCTCCGCAGGGCGTGCTGACCGTCAACATGGGAGACGCCACCAACGTGAACTCCTTCCAGGCCAACTTTGACATGCTGCAGGCGACCACGGCGAAGGCCGCGAACGTGGATGTCCATTCGTCGGATCAGCAGTCCACCGATTCCGACAGCGCCGAGGACAAGTCGCTAGGCAGCGCCAGCACCGTGCCAGCCGACAATCCGCGTCAGGTTCTCATGAGCGGCACTGGGTTGACCGATACCGGAGAACTACAAACCGCGGCCCAAGCGGAAGTAGATCGATCCGCCTTCGCGATCACGGCGGAAGGTGAAGTGAACACCGTGGCCTACGGCGACGTCCTGCGCGCGAAACGGCCGGTGCTGGTGCGGGGCGCTGGAAAACAATTCAGCGGACTCTATTACGTGCAGCGCGTCACGCACACGTTCACCGGAGATGGCTATACGCAGCACTTCAGTCTGAAACGCAACGCTTCGGGCCTCACGGGGCAAGAAAATTTTGTGCAGGACGGTGCTCTGCCTTCTTAGCAGTTCGCAATATCTCCGCATCCGCTTCAATAAAAGCCGAGTATGTCCACCGCCACCCAAATTTCGCCCTCGACCGGAACACGCCACTATGGCAAGTACCGGGGCCTGGTCACTGACAATCAGGATCCAAAAAATTTGGCACGCATTCGCGCCAGCGTTCCGGAAGTTCTCCAGGATGTCGATACCGGATGGGCGCTTCCCAGTTCGCCCTACGCCGGCGACGGCAGCGGATTCTTCCGCGTTCCCGCCAAGGGAGCCGGGGTCTGGATCGAATTCGAGGCCGGCGATCCTTCGCGGCCCATCTGGACCGGTTGCTGGTGGGCCGACGGGAAACTGCCGCAAGATCAAGACGGGAACTCGGCCACAACGGACTTTTCGATTCTGCGCAGCGAAGGCGGATTAATGGTTGTGCTGAACGATTCCGGCCCGACCATTTCTGTGAGCGACAAGAACGGCAGCAACCTGGTGAAGATCGACGTCTCGCAAGGCCAGATCACCGTCGAGGCTTCCACCAAGGTCGTAGTCAACGCCACGCAAATCGAGTTGGTGGATGGCGCGTCGCATCCGTTGGTATTTGGAGACAGCCTCCTCGAGTATCTCAACCAGTTGGTGACGCTGTTCAACACCCACATGCACCCGGGAGAGCTAGCCATAGGCATTTTGCCGGTCACGCCGGCGCCCCCGGTTCCTCCGTTCACCCCAGCCACTCCCGATCTGCTGTCGCTTCAGGTCAAGACCGGCTAGACAGTTTGCTGAAAACTACTGTTTTTGGGTGGCGCAGCGGTTTACCGCCTGCGATAAGTGGACTATTTCGAGTGGGGCTTGCTCCTCCGGTATCCGCCGCGGACTTGTCAGCGAACCTAAACCTAAAAGGAGACCCGCATGCCCGGCGGAAACCAGCTCTACGGCGGCACGCTCGCCGATTTCGATTCCACAGACAACATGGCGAAAGAAATCGAGAAAGCCTTTGCGGCGGTGCGAATTGCGGCCGGGATCACCGATGCATTGCCGACTGGAGCCCGAGCCAATGACATGCGCATGATGTTCGTCGCCATCGCTACCGGTGTAATTAATCACCTCAAGAACAATCCAGCCGCCTTCGCCGTAGAGGTCACGGGCGATCTGGTCAATCAGGTGAATGGCAATCTGCTCACCTCCGACGGCAACGTGAAATCGGTGAGCGTCACTCCTTAAAGCCACAACGTATGGCTGATTATCTCGATTTTCCATTCGATTTTGACGGCGCCGGACGTGCGGCCCGCACCACGCCCGACGACCACGTGCGCGACATGATCTACCAGTTGCTGTTCACCAATCCCGGCGAGCGAGTTGACCTGCCCGACTTCGGTTGCGGCCTTTTGCAGATGGTCTTCCGCCCCAATAGCGAGGCGCTCGCCGCAGCCACGCAGCTTCTGGTGCAGGGCGCGCTGCAACAGTGGCTTGGCGACGTGATCGCCGTGCAGCAACTCGAAGTTAGCAGCGAGGATGAACGGCTGACGATTGATCTCGTGTACATCCGCCGCGACAGTGGCCAGCAAGTCCAGGCGCAGTTTGTCTCTCCCCGCGGCGGTCAATAACCACACTTCTCGGCAAAGCGATGACCTTCCAAACCACAATTTGCGATCGCGCGACGCGCCGGATTCAGATCGAGCAGGATACCCAGATCAACGGCATCGACTACGTGGAAATCGTCACCTCGCCCGCTGCCGATGACGAGCGCATCCTTCAGGTCTACTTCATTCCCAAGGACCCGGCAACCAATCCCGTGGGCGCGGCCAACCTGACGCTCCTGCTGAATAAGCTCGCGACTGCTCCTCAGGAAGTCACGATTCTGGGAGGAGTGCGCGTTCAGAACATCAAGGTGCTCGGAGTCACCTTCGTCGTCGACCACATCGAAGTACGGCTGAGCGCGCCTGGAGACTTCTCCGACTACACGCTCCTCATCCAGGATCCTGTCGTCGATCTTTTCTATGGGCAGGTGCAGTTCAATTTCAAAGCGGGCTGTCCCTCGCGATTCGATTGCCGCGCGGTGCCGATTTGCCCGCCGCCGTTTTTCCCCGAGCCCGACATCGACTACATGGCGAAGGACTATGCCAGCTTTCGCCAGGCGCTGCTCGACCTGATCCCCACCTTCAAAACTTCCTGGACTGAGCGCCACGAGGCCGACATCGGAATGATGTTGTTGGAACTGATGGCCTACGTCGGCGACCAGCTCAGCGACTATCAGGACAACGTCAGCAACGAGTTGTATCTAGGAAGCGCCCGCCAGCGCATCTCGGTGCGGCGGCTCGCGCGCCTCGTCGACTACCGGATGCATGACGGTGCGAGCGCCCGCACCTTTATTCAATTCCAGCTTGCCGCAGCCGGCACTGGATTTGTTCCGGTGGGCAGCCAGATTCTCACCCGGATCAACGTCCCCGTGGACGAAAAGCTGCCTCCGCATGGTCCAGCATTTTCCGCCGCCGCCGCCGATGCCGCCCGCACCGCTGCCGACGTCATCTTCGAAACCATGGCCGATGTGCAACTGGCCGCGCAGCTCAACTCCATCGACATCTACACCTGGGGCAACGCGCAATGTTGCCTGCCGAGCGGGACCACATGTGTGTATCTGGTCGGCGACCTTGCCGCGACTCTGCCCACCGACACCTGGAAGTTGCGGCCCGGTGACTTTCTTTTGTTCGAGGAAGTTCTCGGACCTGTGACCGGTCTGGCAGCCGACGCCAATCCGAAGCACCGGCAAATCGTGTGGCTGACCGCGGTGGAGACTGCGACAGATCCGCTCGAGCCCGACCCAGTCACACACCTTCGCCCCACCGCCTTGACGAAAATCAGCTGGGCCCCGCAGGACGCTCTGACTTTCCCCCTTTGCCTATCCGTGATGCTGGCGGATAGCGCTCTTGTCAACGGAGTCTCGGTCGCGCGAGGCAATCTCGTCCTGGCCGACCACGGACAGACTGTGAGCCAGTGGTTTCCCGGAGATCCCGCCGATCCCCGCGTGCCCGGCATCATCACCGGCCCGCGCGCTTTCCGATTCCTGCTGCAGCAGGGGCCGCTCAGTTTTCGCATCCCCAGTATTAACGCCGATGGCAGCGTGAAGACGGTCGCGGACCTTCTGCTCACCGACCCCAACACCGCCAGTCCGCAGGTCACGCAACTCAATGTGCATACCGACACCCAGATCCTCGCAGGCTGGACCGAAGTCCCAACGCTGCTCGAGAGTCATGCGCAGGACACCGATTTCACCGTCGAGACCGAGAATGACGGCCGCGCGCTGATCCGCTTCGGCGATGGCGAGTACGGACTCGATCCGCCCGACGGCTCTCACATCTTCGTTATCTATCGGATCGGCGTAGGCGCCAACGCCAACGTCGGCGCCGATTCGCTGGTCCACATTATCAACCCCGGAACTGTCGTAAATTTCCCCACTCTGGTGGCCGTCCGCAATCCGCTGCCGGCCTGGGGAGGAATCGATCCGCAGCCTCTCGAGCAAGTGAAACTGCTGGCGCCGGAGGCATTCCGTGCCGTGCAATACCGCGCCGTCACCGAGGCCGACTATGCCAGCGCCGCCGAGCGCTGGCCTGAAGTCTCGCAGGCCGTCGCCACCTTTCGCTGGACGGGAAGCTGGTACACGGTGTTCATCACCATCGATCCGGCCGGAAGAAACGATGTGCCCGACGACCTCCGACAACGGGTTGCCACCTGGGTGACTTCATTCACCCAAGCTGGCTACGACCTGGAAATCAACGCGCCCATATTTGTGCCCCTGGACCTGGTCATCGACATTTGCGTGGACTCCTACCACTTCCGCGCGGACGTCGAACTGGCGGTGCTGAACGCTCTGAGCAACCACGTGTTGCCCGAGGGCAGCCGTGGATTTTTCTTCCCCGACAATTTCTCCTTCGGCCAGCCCCTCTATCTGAGCCAGCTCTACGCGGCCATCATGGCCGTCGAAGGCGTGGACTCCGCTTCGGTCACGCAGTTTCACCGCTGGGGCAAACTTCCCGCCAATGAACTGCAGCAGGGCTATATCGCGACCGATCGTCTCGAAATTCTTCGCCTCGATAACGATCCCAACTTTCCAGAGAACGGCGCGCTTCGGCTGAATATGGGCGGTGGCAAATGAGTCTGGACCAGATGCAGGCTTCGAACACTTGCGGCTGCTGCGAGCCGGAGATTTCTCCGACTCCGCAAGTCATCGAGAACCGTCCCGGACTTTCGAGCATCCGCTATCGCGTCGGAACCTACGGCAGTTTTCTGGAAGCGATGACTGAGCAGATCGCGAGCGCTCCGGAACTGCGCGAGCGCTGGCTGACCCGTTCCACCGATGACTTCGATATTGTCCTGCTCGCGATGTGGGCTTACGTGGCCGACATCCTCACGTTCTATCAGGAGCGCATTGCCAACGAAGCATATCTGCGCACCGCGTTGCTGCAGGAGTCCGTTACCGCGTTGGCGGCGCTGCTGGATTACAAGCCCGCACCCGGTTCGGCGGCAGAAGCCGATCTTGCCTTCTTCCTCGAGCAAACCAAGAAGCTGACGATCCCGGTCGGCCTCCGTGTGCAAAGCGTCCCCGGACAAAATGAGAAGCCGCAGAAATTCGAGACCTTCGACAGCATCCTCGCCGACGCCGCGCTCAACCAGTTACAGATTTTCCCTCAGCCCACCGTCTACCAGCCTTTCGCCCTCGGCAGCTCGCAGGCGATTCTGCTCTCCGATCCCAAGGGCCTCGCTCCCCGAGTGAAGCTTGCCATCTTTAATGAGTTGCGCGCGGAGTTGAAAGCAGTCACCGGCCTCTCGCTCCACAACACGCAGCAAGTGCTGGGTTGGGCGCCTCCAATCCAGTCCGCGGACTTCGACACTTTCATCACGCAGACTGCGGTCTACGCGAATGAATACCGGCTGTTTGGATACAACGCTCCCAGCAGCTACGTGCAAACCGCGCCCGATCCGCACGCGCCCGGAGGAGTTGGATTCACGCTGGTGACCGCGCCCTATGACACATCGCAGTTGGCTCCACCCCCCGGAAACAAGCTCGCTCTTGATGCGCACTATAAGGACCTGAAAGCGGGCGGCTTGGTTCTCGTTGCGCAAGCGGGTTCCAGCGCGAATCCGTCGGATTCTTTCGCGCGGCTGGCGACGGTCACCAACGTCTCCGCCGAACAGGCTGTCTATGGCCCCCTTCAGGACACCGTGACCTGGCTCACTCTCGGCCTCGGCGTCGCTCAGATTCCGCTAGCGGCCGTGGACTCCTTCGGCTTGCTCAATGTATTCGTTGTCGCCGATGACGGCGCTCTCTGGACGATCTCCCAGGTGAACAACGATGGCACCTGGAGCAAATGGCGGTCGCTGGGTGGCCAGATCGATTTGTTAGCCGTCGGCACGAATCAGGACGGACGCCTCGAAGTCTTCGCCCGCGGCGCCACCGACAAAGCGCTCTGGCACATCTGGCAAACGTCGCCCAGCGGCCCGTGGAGCCGTTGGTCCTGGCTGGGCGGGCAGATCGACTTGCTGACTGTTGCCTCGAATCAGGATGGACGCCTCGAAGTGTTCGCCCGCGGTATCGCCGACCAGGCCTTGTGGCACATCTGGCAAGTCGCGCCGAATGGCTTTTGGAGTGGTTGGTCCTCCCTTGGCGGCCGGATCGATCTGCTCTCCGTCGCTTCCAATCAGGATCGACGACTCGAAGTTTTCGCCCGCGGCACCGATAAGGGCCTGTGGCACATCTGGCAAACCGCCCCCAACAACGGCTGGAGCAGTTGGTTCTCGCTCGGCGGACAAATCGATCTGCTCTCCGTCGCTTCCAATCAGGACGGAAGACTGGAAGTTTTCGCCCGTGGCACCGACCTCGCCCTCTGGCACATCTGGCAAACCGCCCCCAACAACGACTGGAGCAGTTGGGACTCTCTGGGCGGACAAATCGATCTGCTCTCCGTCAACTCCAATCAGGATGGACGTCTTGAAGTTTTCGCGCGTGGCACCGACCACGCTCTATGGCATATCTGGCAACTCGCGCCGAACAACGGCTGGGGAGGATGGGCGTCTCTGGGTGGACAGATCGAGATGCTCTTCGCCGCCAAGAATCAAGACGGCAGCCTGGAAGTTTTCGCGCGCGGCACCGATCAGGCCCTCTGGCACATCGGGCAAGTCTTGCCGAACGATGGCTGGAATAGTTCATGGGCGACGCTCGGTCTTCCCATGTGGACCGTCTCCAACGACAGCCGCGGCCGCGTCACCGTTTACGACGTCTCGCGTCTGCTTCAATTCTCGCCCTTCGAGTACGGCGATTCGCTCAGCGGCAACACGATTTTCGTGCCCCTCGCGGCGCTCCCCGGCATGGACACCAAGCGCTCCATCATTCTCGACGATGCCGCCGCCGATCCGCAGACCGTAGTGACGCAGTCGGTGCAACCGTTCGATACCAACGCGGACGCCCTGCCCGACCACTGGAAAATTTCCTTCACCCCCGATCTGGCGCGCAGCCTCTCCACCGCCAGCGCCACGCTCTACGGCAACGTCTGCGCCTCCACTCACGGACAGACCATCGCCAAGGAAGTGCTGGGCGACGGAGATGCCTCGACGACGTTCCAGACTTTCCGTCTGCAGAAATCTCCCGTCACTTTCGTTCACCAGGCTGGCGCGCCCCACGGCGTTGCTGACACGCTGCAAGTTCAGATCGCCGGCGTTTTCTGGAAAGAAGTGCAGGAATTTTTCGGACGCGCCGCCACCGAGCGAATTTTCATGACCTCGCAGGACGCCAAAGGCATGATCGTCCAATTCGGCGATGGCGTCACCGGAGGCCGCCTGCCCACCGGCCGAGGCAATGTGGTCGCGACGTATCGCCAGGGGATCGGCCTCGTAGGAAATGTCGCGTCCGGAGCGCTGCGCACGCTGCTCGACCGCCCCATCGGACTGAAGAGCGTAAAGAATCCCGGAGCGGCCGCCGGCGGCGCCGATCCCGAATCTCTCGACCAGACGCGCGGCAACGCCCCCAACACTGTGCGCACCTTCGGACGAATCGTCTCGCTCGAAGATTTCGAAGACGCCGCGCGCGAGTTCGCCGGCGTCGCCAAGGCTCATGCCTGGTCGGCCTGGAGCGGAGAAGAGCAAGTTGTCTATCTCACCGTCGCCGGCGACAACGGCGCCCTCATCACCGGAAACACCTACGACGAACTATTTGCCGACCTGAACGCGCGCCGCGATCCCAACCGCTCGCTTACGATTCGAACCTACACTCCGATCTCGATCAAAGTCGCCGCCCTCGTTTTTGTCAGCCCCGACCATGTCGCGGACGACGTGATCAGCGCCGTGCAGGCCGCGGTTATCCAATACTTTTCATTCGCAAACCGGGAATTCGGCGAGCCCGTTCATCTCAGCGGTGTCTACAGCGTGATTCAGGGCGTGGAGGGCGTAACCGGCGCCGACATTACCGCGCTGCAATTCAAATATTCCGCCGACGCCGTTTCGCACGGCGCCAGCACCGATCCGGTGCAGGTCCACCTGCGCATCGACGACGGCGAACTCGCGCAACTCGAATACCCAGACACCGATTCCGTCATCACCGCAGGACAGGTGCAATCGTGAGTACGACAAATTCACTCGATCTGTACTCGCTGCTTCCGGCCATCTATCGCATTCGCGACGCCGAACGCGGCTACCCTCTCCGCGCGGTCCTGGGATTAGTCTCGGGTCAGGCGCAGTTGCTCAAAGCCGACATCGACGGCCTCTGGGACGACCTGTTCATCGAAACTTGCGCGGAATGGGTCATCCCTTACATCGGCGACCTCGTCGCTAACAATCCGCTGCCCGAAGGAGTCGTACGCCGCCGCGCCGACGTAGCGCGCACCATCTATTACCGCCGCCGCAAAGGCACGCTGACCATGCTCGAGCAGATGGCCCGCGACGTCACCGGATGGGACGCCCATGCCGTCGCCTTTTTCGAGCAGCTGGGCTGGACGCAGAACCTCAAACACCTCCGCTTCCGCATGGACGACTCGACCGACGTGTTCGATCCCTATGCTTCCGACCGCGTCGGCACAGCGCTCTTACGCGACATGGACGCCATGGACCGCATTGATGACGCGTTCGACACCACCACGCATACTGTCGATGTGCGTCCTCCCTGCCAACTCAAGGGCTGGTACAACATCCGCAATATCGGTTTCTTTCTCTGGAGGCTGCAAAGCTTTTTCATGCGCGAGGTGACGCCGCGCAGATCTTCCACCTATGCCGACGGTTTCTATTTCAGCCCCATCGGAAATCCAGCACCGCTGTTCACCCATCCCGCGCCGCCGCCCCTGGGGAGCCAGTTCGTGACCGAAACCGAAGTGCAGTCGCCGATTCGCAAGGTGGCGTTCTACTTCCATCCCGAGAACTACTACTTACAGCCCGACATTTTCTACACCGATCATCCGGCCGCGTCGAAGAGCATCGCCATCTATCACGGCACGCAAGCGATCGCGGCGAACCTGATCCCGGCGACAAAGATCGTTTGTGGCGACCTCAGTAACTGGACGCCTCCGGCAAGCGGCGAGGTGGCAATCGATGTCGCCCTCGGACGCCTCGCCTTCGCTCCCGGAGAAACGCCCGCCGACGGCGTCGTCGTCACGTCCGCCTACGGATTCAGCGGCACCCTCGGCGGCGGCCCCTACGATCGCCGCTCGGTCGTGCCCACCCACGGGGACCCCGGCCCCGCCATCCCCAACACGGTTGCCGATCCGCTTTCTCTGGGTGCGCTGATTCGGGTGCCTTCGCCGGGAATCAACACCATCACTTCGGCGATTGCCGCGTGGAATCCGGCGGTGACTCCCGGTGCCGTAATCCAGATCGACGACAACCGCACCTACGTGGAGAACCTCGCCATCGCTTTTCCGGCTGTGCCTCCCCCTCCGGGCGCGGCGAGTCCCGAGTTGGTGATTCAGGCCGGCAACTTGTTGCGGCCGACATTGATCGGCAATATCACAGTCACGGGAGGCACGGGCGCCGAAGAACTCGTCCTGAATGGACTGCTGATCGCCGGCCAACTTCACGTGCAAGGCAACCTCGGACTGATCGAAATTGTCCACAGCACTCTGGTCCCCGGGCTCGCGCTTGATGAACAAGGACAGCCGACCCAGCCTGACGCTCCCAGTGTGCTCGCCGACCCGCCCGCCGACGCCCTCGAACTTCTGATCGACCACAGCATCACCGGAGCCCTTCGCCTGCCCGAGGAAATGCCGGGCGCGTTCGTCCGCGACAGCATCATCGATTCCCCGGCGGGACCGAGCGTGGCCGATTTTGTCCCGGCATTGATCTCGGGTAACCTCTCGCCGTTTCCTGCGCTCAGTTCGCTCAATCCCGAACTCAACGTCACCATCGGCGATGAGGGGCCATATCCCGCCATGCTGACCAGTCCCACCGTTCCCAACACCCTGGCCGAAGCGCGTGACTCTTTGCAGGCCGCGATCCGGGCCGCGCACACGACCATCCCCTTCACTGCCGCGCGGGTCCTCTCAGCCAACAACCGCCTGATCGTGCTGCCCGGCTCCGATGAGGAAGTAGTGATTGAAGCTGCGGACACCGACCCCACGGCCACTGAACTCCGACTCGATCCATCTTCCGCGCGCCAGACTGCGGCGGTCGTGGGTGGGGCACTCTCTCCATTTCCAACGCTCACCTCGGCAGCCCCCGCCGTGAGCGTCAGCATCGGCACCGACGTTCCTCAGATCGCAAATTTCGCAGGCGTGCCGGCCACGGTGGCTCAGGCCCGAGACCAGTTGCAGGCCGCCATTCGCGCCGCCGGAGCGACGCCCGGTTACACCGGCGCAGTCGTCACCAACCTCGACAACCAGTTGGTCGCCATTTCAGGAGATGGTTCCGCCCCGTTGGTTTTTGGAACGACGCCGGCCGACTCCACCACCATCGTCCAACTGCAATTGACTTCGCGTCGTTTCGCCATCGCCGCCGATGCTGCCGGTGACGCGCCCGGACCTCCCACGAGCCTGATGCGCACTACCATCTTTGGCGAAGTTCACGTCCAGCAATTGCCGCTCGCTTCGGAGGTCATCTTTACCGCGGTGGTCCGCTCGCAGCGCCGGCAGAATGGCTGCGTCCGTTTCAGCTTCGTGCCCGAGGGCTCGGTGACCCCGCGGCGCTACCGCTGTCAACCGGACTTCGAAATTCTCCAGCGCACCCAACAGGCGGAGCAGGATGCGGCCCTCCATGGCCTGACGCTCTCCAACGCCGATCGCGACGCGATTCGCGACGGGGTGCGGAGCTGGCTGGAGCCTTCCTTCACCGACCTTCATTACGGTCTCCCCGCCTATAGCCAGCTTTCCACGTCGTGCCCGCAGCAGATTCTGACGGGCGCGGGCAACGAGTCGGAGATGGGAGCCTTCTGCTTCCTGCAACAGCCGCAGCGCGCGGAGAGCCTGCGCGTCCGGCTCACTGAATATCTTCCCTTCGGGCTTCAGCCCGGTCTGATCTACGTCACGTAGTTCCTTAAGGAGGAACCGGTCATGGGTGGCGACTATACCCGATGGACTTTTGATCCCGAAAAAGATTACTCCGAGGTGTTCAAGCAACAGGGGCGCGTCGACCTGGACGCCGACTGGAACGAGTTTGTCGAAATGATCTACCGCCGCTGGCGCGCGGAAACCGTCGACATCATCGGTCGCGCTGTCGTACCTGAGTCCACGCCCGACGCGTTTTTCATCACACCCTCGGGACCGAGCATGTTCACCATCGGCATCGGACGCATGTACGTCGACGGCCTACTGGCCGAATGTCACGGCCTGACGCCCATTGTCTTCGACCCGATCCTCGGCGAGTTGGATGGAACTCTGCCCATCCCTTTCAACGCGCAACCGTACTATCCGAACCCCAATCCTCTGCCTACTCCGGGACCTGCTGTCGATCTGGTGTATCTCGATGTGTGGCAACGCGAAGTGATCGCTCTGCAGGATCCCCACATTCGCGAGAAAGCCCTCGGCGGTCCCGACACCACGACCCGCGTGCAGACCGTGTGGCAGGTAAAGATTCTGCCCAACACCGGCGCGCACGCCTGCGACGACGACATTCCCGCATGGGACACGCTGATCGCCCCCTCGGCCGGGCGCCTCACCACGTCCACCGTGGTGCCCGCTCCCAGTCCCGACCCCTGCATTCTGTCGCCCACTGGCGGATATCGCGGACTCGAAAACCGTCTGTATCGCGTGGAAGTACACACCGCCGGAACGGTGGGCGGAGCGAATCCCGCCAAGTTCAAATGGTCGCGCGATAACGGCTCGGTGGTTTCAGGAGTGAATGCAATATCCGCGCCGGGCGGTCCCAATTCCGTCCTGACTCTCACCAGCCTGGGCCGCGATCAGGTACTCCGCTTCAAGGCCGGAGACTGGGTCGAGATCCTTGACGACCGCACCGAATTTTCCGAGAACGATTTTGACGGCACCAACTTCATCGGCAGGCCGGGCTTCCTAACCCAGATCAGCACTCCTCCTGACGAAGCCAATCGCACTATCGCGGTCATCCCCGCGATACCCGCCTCAACTTTCGATCCAACCGACCCAGCGCGTCACACTCGTGTACGACGTTGGGATCAGCGCTTCACCGGCGCCGGCAGCGACGTCGATCCCGGCACCGGACTCATCACCGTAAGCCCTGGCCCACTCGACATCGAAGACGGCATCCAGGTCTCGTTCAGCGACGAGCCCGTGGGCGGCCTGCTTCATGTCGGCGACTACTGGCTGTTGGCCGCTCGCACCGCCGACGGCAGCGTCGAGGCGTTGCAGAAAGCGCCTCCCAACGGCATTCTTCACCACTATGCGCGTCTCGGCTTCATGACCTGGGCGGCGGGCGGCATCGGGACCTTTCACGACTGTCGCAATTTCTGGCCGCCTACCTGCGGCGATTGCAACGGCTCCTGCACGGTAACGGTTGGCGATGGCATCAACAGTCAGGGCCAGTTCCTTAACGACATTCAGGGAGCCATCGATTCCCTGGGAGACGCCGGAGGCATCGTGTGCCTGGGTCGCGGCGTGTTCATCGTGCCCAGGACCATCGTGATCAATGGCGCTAATGTGGCCAAAGGCAACAAGAAAAACATCATCGTTCGCGGCATGGGTTGGGCGACAAAACTGATTTTCGCTCCCGATTCGCAGTCCGGCTTCCGCGTGCTGTTCGACGTCGTGAACACCTCGCACGTCAGTCTGGAATCGTTTTTCGCGGTCGGCCGGAGCGCGCAATCGATGGTGCGCATCACCGGTTCGCAGTTCTGCGCGGTCCGCGATACGGCGCTCATCAATCTGAATATTTCCGGCGCCGGCGACAACGCCTTCAAGGTTGCATCGGACGTCGCGCCCGCCGGACGCGCCATCGAGTTGTTCGAGAGCTGTTTCGACATTCAGATCGAACGCAACACTCTGATTGCCGCCAAGGGCATTGTGTCCACGGTCGCCACTGCCACGGCTGTTGGGGCAATCGACGGCACCGTATTAGCACTGCTTGATAGAAATGGGGTGCCGCTCCCCGGCGCAACCGTGACTTCGACCAGTCCGGCCGGTGGCGTGCAGACAACAACCACGGACAATCAGGGGAAATACGCGTTTTCATCACTGCCTCCCGGTGCTTACAAGGTCGCCGCAACGGCTTCAGGATTCCAGGCCGAGACCAAGGACGCAACCGTCACCGCCAATACAACTGCTACAGTCGACTTCGCCTTGGCTTTCGACAGCGGGACCTTCGACCACGGGGCGTCGACGCACGACAATACAGCCGCAGTCGCGGCCGTCGCGCTCCCCTCCTCCGACGTGAACCGTTTCCTGATTCGCGAAAACCGTATCCTCTCGCACCTGTCTTCCATCTTCCTGTTGAAGACGGAAGAGTGTGACATCCTGCGCAACCAGCTTCTCGGGCTAAGCACGGAAGCGGGTAAGTCTCTCCAAGGCTCAGAACTGAACCGCGGCAGCATTGATGCTTTCCAGCAAAAAGTGCTCGTCATCCTTACTGCCGCTTCGACGAATTTCGCGTTTCAGGGAGCCGGTATCATCCTGCTTGCCGGCGCACGCGTCACTATTTCCGAAAACCAGATCACCGGACTGATCGGCATCATGTCGTTCCTGCTGACCGAAGCCCGCGTCAAAGACAACCAGATCCTGGCACTGCTAGGTCTGCTTGTTCTGAATGGCCTGCTGGTTCGCGTCACCGGCAATTTCGTTGCCGCCATTCTTGCCGGATGGATCCAGGCGGGCTTACTGGTGGACTTCGTCTCCGACCACAACGTCTGGCTCGGACTTGGTGGGCTGGTGTTCATGCCCTTTTCCCTCTTCCAGAAACAATACGGAACCATATTCAGCGGCGCGCTGGAGAGCGCTGGCTTCGCCTCATCCGGCAGCAAGGTGTTCGGCAACGCTTTTCAAACCGTGAACGACACTGGTGCCAACCTCCGCGGTTTCGGCCTGGTGGCGCTCGCCAAAATCCACCACGAAGTCTTTCTCACATTCCTGGTTGGAATCGCGGCCGAGCAGGGCGTGCTCAGCGGGGATGTCACCATTGCCGACAATTCCTTCGAAGTCTGCTCCCAGGCTGGCATCGGCTGGCGTTCGTTTCCGCTCAACGGAATTCTGGGCAGGCTGCTGCAACCCATCCACGTGGTCGAGCGCAACGCCATGAACGTCACCGGAACAGGTGTGTTCGCCCTCTGTGGCGACGGTGTCTTCCGCAACAACACCATCCGCTGCCCGCAAGTCGGCTTCGCATTGGCCTGCTCGACGGGCCGGGTAGAAGATAACTCGGTGGAGGCGACCGCCACTGCATCCAGCGACCAGGGCCTGATCACGCTTTCGCAGCTTACCAACGTCGAAAAGGAATCTTCGTACCGAGTCACCGGAAACCGCCTCACGGACGGGCCGGGGCACGGCATCCTGATCCAAGGCAACCTCTCCGATCTCGTGGTCGAAGAGAACGTAATCCAACGGATGGCGCAAAACGGGATTACCGCTACCAGCACCGCCTTCCTGCAAACCGCGCGCATCTGCCGCAACGAAGTCACGAACTGCCGCGGGCAACAGGGAACCGCGCCCCAAGCCGGCGCGATCGTCCTGCCCGAGGTAACGCAAGATTTGCTGGTCCACGGCAATCAACTGTTTGGCAATGTCGGAATGGGCATGTTCCTGAACGCTTCTGTCCAGGGTGACTCCGGCCTGAACCTGCGCGTCCAGGACAACTCCCAGGACGGCGACGGAAACTCCCAGTTAGTCGGCGTCACCGCGAACCTGATTCAGTTCACCGGCAATCAGGGAACCGAAGGACAAACTCAGATTCCCGCGGTTGTACTTTGCGGACGATTAATCGTTGCCAACGCCAATACGATCTACTCGCAACAGCCGCCCTCCACGGCCTTTGCTAGCCTCGTACTCATCCCGGCGGGCAGCGGAACCCCCACGCCCTCCGCCATCGCTACCTCCAACATCCTGAATGGACCGCCGCAGAATTGGGGTTTCTCCGCCAGCCAGTTCATCGCCGCCGACAACATCGGGCTGTAAGTGATCAAAAGGAAACTCTATGAGCTCTCAATTCGACTCTACCAACACCACCAGCCAGGACTGGAGCAACTTCGATTTCACCCGCTGGAACCTGGACAACCTCAACCTCGATCCAAAAACGGCAACTCTAGCCACCTGGCTGCGCGATGTAACGCTGACTCCCCAGGGGGCGCAGAAGTTCGCCGCCGGGCTGACGATCGTAAAAGCGGGAGCCTTGCAGAGCCTCCAGGAGCAGGTGAACGTGCTGCAAAAGCGCGCGTCCTCGATCGACGGCGAATTGGAATCGCGCCTCTCCACCACCCGCAAACAAATCTCCGCTATCGAGGAGCGGATCCGCGTCGGCGCAGTTCCCGTGGTCGCCGCCCCCGACCCCGAGAGCTTTCAGGTCGCCGCCAAAGTGCTCGACCAGGCCCAAAGTCTGGGGCTCCCCGGCCTGCACGTCCGGCTTTACGACACGAAGTCTCCCCAGGCTACGCTGGCCAGCGCCACTACCGATGCGAACGGCAACGCGGTCCTGAAACTCAACCGCGATCAGGTCGATCACTTAGCCAAGAGCGGCGCAGTCCTAGCCGCCGAAGTCCTGACTTCGAACAACAAAGCCGTCTTCACCGGAGGAGCGGTGCCGCCGCCGCAACTGAACGAAACCGGAACCGTGATGGCTCCAATCGGCGCTTCCGCCGATGTGGCTCCCCACCTGAACGCCGCCACCGCCCTGATGGCCCGACAACAAGACTTATTGAACAAAGCCACCGTGAAGCTCGAGGACCTGCAGACGCGCTACGGGCAACTTAAGAGCGACCTACAAAAGCAACTCCAGGAAACGCAGGCGATCGTAAGTGATCTGCAATCCGGTCCTGGGTCTGAGTAAATCGCACGCTCAGTATTCCGGCGACTGCCTCCAAGCTCATTGGACGGAAAACGCACCCATCCCTCGCTATTGAAAGTGGTGTGTCAGAAAAATCACTTCAGGCCACCTCCCCGCTAGCTGTTCTCACACTCCGTTATCCCGTAAGAATATCCCGAGCTCGACTGCCACCGTCCCGGACGAAAACACCGACACGAAAACCTTCTACGTATTTTCTGGCACTGCGGAGTTCCCGTGGACGCGATCGGCCATGCTTCCCACGCGGTGTGCGCAACTCAAGGTTAACCTGACGATTTGCCTCCGACCGATGTGTACAAGTTGCGCCAACTTCCCTACCCACAAAGGTGACAAACGGGTTGTCTGCATATTCTCGGGCCCTGCTTCGAATTTCCCAATCAAATTGGTGTGAACGCCCAGTCTGCGAATCACGTCGGTCTTGCGGGTCGAGCAGATCAGGAAGCAGCTGTGATTCCCCATTTCACGAAAGGCAAGGTGTGGGATACTCGGCGTGATGACTGGCTCCAATGTAATCGAAACTCGAAAAGGGCTTTCGTACAATAAACGTACGATGGATCTGGCAGTGGAGCCTTTCTACGACACCACTATCACTGGCAAGAAGATCAAGTAAGCATGGTAGAGGGCGAACGACTGCTCATTGTGGCAGCCCGATCCGTCGGAGCAAGTCGGCGTAGCGTGGATCGGAGCGGAGATTGTCGAGTCTCGGTCAACATTGATATCTACAACCCCCGGCCCGCTGGAATGGACGCCCAGCGGATTATAACCACAAATAGTGTGTCAACTAAGGTCAGGCAGTGGGAACTATTGCAGCTTCGCGTGCTCGGCTTTGGCTTGCTTCAGGATGGGGATGTCGGAGCGCCGTCGAACGACGAGTCACCTAACCTTCACCCCGTATTTCTGCGTCATCGGTGGGACGATGCCGTTCAAGCGCAGATACTCTACAAGCTGTCCGTAGTGGTCGGTGATGTGCCAGACGGCAACCACAGAGATGCCGAGTTTGGTGCTCGGTCCGGCGTAACGGCCTTCGACACGGTCGAGCGCATTGTTCACAGTGAGCGTGGCGAGGACGCGGTTCGAGTAGTCGAAGGAGTCCTTGAGATACTTAATCAATTCGGCCTTGGTTTTCGCCGGATCGTGGCCACCCTTTTCGCAGTCCTCGGGTGGTTTCTTGCCCTCAAATTCGTTGAAGAAGGCGAACTGGGCGCAGGCGACGTGCTTCACTTGTTCCCCGAAGCTGCGGACTCCCTCGAACTTGCCGACTGTGGGGATGTAGGAATACTTGTCTTCCGGCATGGCTTCAGCGAGGCCGATAAAATTCCCTTCCGCAAACTGGAGCGTGCCGCTGACGCTCTCCGCGATGGACTTGGGAATGTCATCCGGCGGGGCGACTTCCTTCGTTGCTGAGTTCTGTGGCGTTCCAGATTTCCCGACAGCAGAGAGGGCGATGCCACACATGGCAAGAAGGGTAGCGACACGAAAAAGCCTCATTCTAGCCTCCGGTATTCAGAAGAGGATACTTGAGCCACGGAGAGAAGTCGAACGTGCGGGCCCTTTGGTGATGTCACGCGGCTTGTGTAAATAGTTTGAGGGTGCGGGTTTTCCATTCCAGGGTAAAGCGCTGGAAGATGGAGTAGACAATTCGGTCGACGCTTCTGACATTCACAAAGC
>Ga0075030_100000330_pt1 | contig 40657 bp, 49 predicted proteins | sample LitLauG_LLR_2012_FD_71393 | JGI IMG/M metagenome (GOLD analysis project Ga0075030, IMG submission 71393) | Freshwater sediment microbial communities from Pennsylvania, USA - Little Laurel Run_MetaG_LLR_2012 | ecosystem: Environmental > Aquatic > Freshwater > Creek > Sediment | place: USA... | reverse complement strand
GCACTAACGCCAACCCCACCGCCACCAACCCCACCGCCGCCACCAGAAGTCGCTCGTAACGCTTCAGGAATTCAGGTTTGTGACCCCACTTCTTTGCGAGTTTTTTGGCGTTCAGATAGTCACGGAGTCCGGACATGCTGTAGAGGAAGCACGATGGGGCCACCCCCAACTTTTCCAAATACCTTTGGATCGGTGGATTGTATACTATGCTAGCCATCACGCCAAGAATGAACCCAGAGAACAGAAACGCCATTGCTATGATAATGAGGGGATGCATGGAGCTAACAGACAATTGGTAGCGGGACTTGCAGTCTATTTTGTTGCATATTCTCGATTCTGTACCAACGAAAGCAGTTCGTCAAAATCGGGTTGGCCTTGGCGTTCATTGGCTTTCGCACCCGGCAAAAGCAACGTTCAGCCCGCCTTCGCCGCCGTTTTCGCCGCCTCGATCATTTCCCAGAACTTGGGGTTTTCCTGCAACGCCTCGTCCTCCTGCACCTTCAGGCCGGAGCGGTACAGAAAATCCTTCACCGTGTTTTTGCTGAGGATGCGGTGCACCACCACGCCAAGTTCGTGCCGCTCGAAATAGACGCGGTAGTCGCCCACGCGGAAGCGGTGTAGCACGCGGCCGGCCCGGTGCAACTGGCCGAATTCCTCCAGCTCGGCGCTGAGCATCTGCTGCGGCAGGCCGCGGAAGTCGCCGAGGATTTGCAACTGCAGTTCCTTGGGCATCCGCGCCAGCTCCGCCGCGCTGGTGGGATTGAAAATAATTTGAAATGGTCGCATTGCAATTTCGGCCGGCCCGCCGCCGCCGTGGGTCATCGGAAACATTCAACCAAAGCGCCGCGCCACAATCAAGCCCGCGCCGCCGCCGTCACCAAAAAAAGAGCGGCAGGCCGCTCGGGCCCGCCGCTGCGCGGTTCACGGGAAAAGTTTACTGCGGGACCGTGTTCGTGGTGGTGGTCGCGCCGGCGGCGGCGGCCTTCTTTTTCTTTTTCTTGGCCGGCGCGTTGGTGGAGGACAGGTCGGCCGTGGGAGGAGCCAAAATGCCCGGCTGCTTTTCTACACCGGCTTTTTCCTTCGTAGCCGCGCCCTTCACGGGCGGTTCCTTGTCAAATTTCGCCTTCAGGATGACTTCGGCGCCGGTGCTGTCCTTGTGGAGCGTGCCGTGGGCATAATTGCCAACCTGCACGTCCGCGAGAATGGCCGGCTTGCCGCCGATTTCCAGATCGGACTTGGAATCAACCTTGATCACCCGCTCGCCTTCCTTCTTCTTCAAAGTGATGGTTTTGGCCCGGGTGTCCACGGCGGCAACGGTGCCGTAGAAGGGATACCATTCGCGCTTGGGTTTGGCGGTTTCCGCCGCACCGGCCGCAGCATCCGTGGTTTTGGTGTCCGCCGCGCTGGCCGCGGGGCCGGCCAGCAGGACGACAGCGAGCAGACCGGAGAACAAGAGAGGTAACGATGTTTTTTTCATGCCGTACATTGGTTTGATTTTTACTGTAACTGTTGATTGTTGTTCATCCCCAGCCCGGCCACCCGCCGTTCATGGCGGATGAACTCCGATCAAGACGCCTGATCCGCGGCATTTTTTCAAGTACGAAATTGCGCAAAACAACGCCCCGGCCTGCGTGGCGGGCAGTTTGCAATTGACGCCCCAACCGGACAGGTCTAAAAGGAGCGAGATATTTCCAAAATAGCTTATGAGTCTAATCAGCGACATCCTTGGCACGGTGCTGGGCAACCTCGGCGGCGGCCAGCAAAACCAGCTGCTTCAGGCGGCGGCCAACGTCATCAACCAGCACGGCGGTTTGGACGGCCTGAAGCAAAAATTTGACAGTCAGAACCTCGGACACGTGTTCTCATCCTGGGTGGGCACGGGACAAAACCAGCCGATCACGCCCGACCAACTTACGCAGGTAATCGGGCACGACAAAGTCCAGCAACTCGCGCAGGACGCGGGGGTCAGCCACGGCGAGGCTGCCGCCAGTCTCGCGCAAATCCTGCCCCAACTGGTGGACAAGCTGACGCCCAACGGCACCGCTCCCAGCGGTGGGCTTTTGCAACAAGGGATTGCCAGCCTCTTACAGGGCGGGCTGCACTCTTTGTTTGCCAAATAGGTCCGGTTCCCGGCATCGCCCCCCGCCATTAAAGCGGTATCAACCGCCGCCGCGATAAACGCAGCGTGCGGTGCAAGTTTCGGCAACGACGATTTCCATGAGCAGCGGCAGCCGCGGCTTCAGTTTTTTCCAAATCCACACCGCCACGTTTTCGCTCGTGGGATTTTCCAGCCCGGGGATTTCATTCAGGTAACGGTGATCGAGTTTTTCCCAGATCGGTTTGACCGCCGCGCTGATGTCGGCGTAATCCATGACCCAGCCAAGTTTCGGATCGCAGTCGCCGGCCACGGCCACTTCGACCAGAAAACTGTGACCGTGCAGCCGGCGGCATTTGTGCGCCGTTGGCAAATGCGGCAGCAGATGCGCCGCTTCAAACTGAAACGATTTTCGCAGTTCCATTTTCATATTCAAAACTCCAGGTCACTCCACCGGACAAGGTCGCCCAATGGCGGTCGCCCGTCGTGCCGCCACGTCAATGGCGGGTGCTGCATCCGGCCGAGCGGGCAGACGCGTGTCGCGCCCCAACGCGCCAACTGCCGCGCCAGCTCCCGCTGCTCGTGTTCCGGCGCGGCGAGGCCGACAGTGGAAACCTGACCCTGCACGGCATCCGCGGCTTGCAACGCCTCAGTCAAATGTGCCACGGGCTTGATGTGAATGAACCGGTTCAGGCACGAAAGCTGGAAGCGCGGGTCGGTTTCAAACACCACCGTCCATGCCGTGGAATTAGAGCTTTTCCAGACGCGCGTGTCCGGCAAATGCGCGGCGCGGACTTCGTAAATGTCGCGCAGCGCCGCGATCCGGGCCGCCGTTCCGGGCGGCAGTTCGCCGCGCGGTTCGGCCGCTTCGCAGCCGGCCAGTTCGTCGGCAAGCAGGGCCGCAAAATCCACCGGCGACACGCTGCCGCCCGCCTCGACGTAAAAAACATGCGGCGAGAGGCAGCCGAGTTGGTTCCAGGCCACCACGTCGGCGGCTGCAAGTGAAACGATTTTTTTGGGGTTCGTGCCGGACAACGCGCCGCGGGCAACAAAGCCAAAACTCACGCGGCGGCCATAACCGACAAAGCGCGTTTGCGCCGGCAGCCGGGCGCGAATCGCCGCGAGCGTTTCATCATCGCCCGTGGCGGTGACGCAATCCGCCTCGGCAAAAAGGGCCGTTTCGAGTGCGACGTCGCCGCCGCGCCATTCCGCCAGTTCGAGGCACGCGCCCAATTTCGGATCGGCTTCGTAAAGCGAATGGGCGAACAGCCGCGGCAGGAAGGACGCGCCGCTGGCACATTTCACAAATTGCGCGGAACGCGTCAACACGCCGAGCACGAGACTCGTGAGCGCCGGGTTTGGCAGGTTGCCCGCCGCGATGTGAACCAGCATGTCCGGTCCGAACGCCGTCGCTGCGCGGCAAGAAATCTCTTCCGGACCGGTGGAAACGAGTCCATCCAGACGCCGCGCGTGGCCAAGTTCCTGGACGAGCAGCGCGTGGAGGTTTTGCGGCGTGATTTGTGCGAAAAAACCGTCGAGACCCTTCGCCAGCGTGGCGCGGGAAAAACCGGTGGCCGCCGGACCGTGTTCAAGTGCGAGCCGGCGAAAGGAAAATTCCGGCTGCCGCCAGGCCGCCGCCAGGCCGCCCAGCAGTTCGATGAGACTCTGCGTCGGGCGCGACACCAGATATTTTTCGCGGTTGCGTTTGAGCGTCTGGCACGCCTCGGTGATCATGGCGGCGGACAGCACCGCTTCCGGCGGCAGGTCGGCGATGAAATAGTGCGGCAGATTCATGGCGCGGCAATCTCGGCGGCCAGAAGCGAGCAGCCGCGCGGCTCGGCCAATTCGGCGCGGCCCACCAGTTCAAACGCTTCACCGCGGCGGATCGCCAGGTCTTCCGTTTGCAGCGCGAGCACGGAAAAAACATTGGCGAGGTCCACGACCCGAACCAGCCCGGTCTGGCCGTCGGCGACTTCGCGGCCGGTTTCTAGCGAAACGATCCGTGCCCGTGCCCAGGGGGGGAAACGAAAGTGACGGGTCACGGGTGGCGGGGGAACGGGCACGCTGCCCGAATTCGTCCCTCGCCACTCGTCACCCGCCACCCGGTCGTAGGCTTGCGAACTGAGTTCGCTCATGCCGTATTCGCACACGATGTGCGACGGCGGAATTCCCAGCCGCTGGGTGATCAGCGCGTGGAGGTCAGTTTTGGGCAAGGTGCGGGAACGGTTTTTGTAACCGCCGGTTTCCATCACGCGCGAACCGGGCGGCAGCGAGAAGCGCAGATTTTTTTCCGCCAGAAAATCGAGCAGATGCACGAACGAAAATGCCGTGCCGGGAATAATCAAAGGGCGTTCGCTCTCAACCGCGGCGTGCAAAGCCGTCAGCGCCCGCTCGAAATCCAGCGTCCACTGACTGTCGCCGGCAACGCGGCCAACCACGGCCGCCGCCGGCGCGGCGAGCTGCCGCCGGATGGATTCCAGCATGTGAACGAGCGAAGAATTCAGCGCCTGAGCAGTTGGGGGTGTCAAAATCAGCCAATCGAAATTTGAAATTTCCGAGGCTGGTTGGCGCAGCAGGTGCGCGCGGAACCACGCCAGCAGGGACGTTTCATAAAGCGCCAGCGATTCCGCGTGGTGAAAATGCCGGCTGGGCTGCTGTCCGGTGGTACCGCTGGAATAAAACACCCGAGTTCGTTCCGCGCGCGGCAGGCAGGAAACCTCGAATTCCTTGAACGCGGCGACCGGAAGCGCGGGGATTTGGGTCCAATGCGAAACCGTGTCCGGCAGCACAAGTCGCGACTCGCAGAATTTCCGGTAGGGTGAGTTGTGCTCAAATTGCCGCGCGAAGAGCACCAAAGCAAAGCCGTTGAATTCGGCGTCGTTGTGCTCCCGCAACGCCGGTTCAGCGCCCGGTGCGAAGCATTCCGGCTCCGACTCGCAAATGGAAATAAACTCGCGCAGCCGCGCGGCGAAAAGGGGCAAATCAGAGGTCATGCGGTTTTATTTAATCACCGGCTGGTTTTCCGCCACAGCCGGGAACGAAATGATAACGCAAACCGACCCGCCTGCAAGCGAGGATTGTTGCGTCCCACGGCGAGAAAAGCTTTGCTTTTGCGGTTTGATTATCCTCTAATTTTACGGTCGAATGACCAACAGCTCCTTTCGCATACCCAGAGCCCATCTCGTGATGGCGCTGTGTTTGCCGTTGGCCGTGATCCTCGGCTACATGCTGGTAGATCCGCTGGATCCCGGCAGTCTGGCTGTGGTCACCTTGGTGCTGGCCGTGCTCTCGGTGCCGTTGCTGATGAAGTGGTGTCACCCGTTGCTGATCATCTGCTGGAATGCGGTGCTGGCCCCCGCCTTTCTCCCCGGGCAGCCGGATACCTGGACTCTGCTGGCGGCCATTGGACTGTTCTTCGCCATCTTGAATCGGGCGGTGGATTCCAACCGGCGGTTTATTGACGCGCCTTCGATCCGCACTCCCTTGCTGTGTCTGGCCGCAGTCGTGGTGATCACCGGGTGTTGCAAAGGCGGCATCGGGTTTGGCGTGTTTGGATCCACCAACTTTGGCGGTAAAAGATATTTCTACACGCTGGCGGCGGTGATGGGGTATTTCGCCCTGACCAGCCAGGCCATTCCTCTCCGCCGGGCGGGCTGGCTGGTGGGATTGTTTTTTCTTTCCGAAATCACCGGGGTGATTCCTAATCTGGTTACCAGCGTCGGCGGGTGGGTGCGGTATTTGTATTTGTTGTTTCCGGCAGGTTACGCCGTTGAACAGATTCGAGCCGAAGGCGCGACGGAAGGCCTTTACCGCATTTTCGGCCTTTCGATGGCGGCGACGGGAGGTTTTTGCTTTCTTTTGTCGCGGTACGGCTTGCGCGGGATCTTCCAGGGGCACAAGTACTGGCGGTTGGCCGCGCTCCTGCTTGTGTTTGCGTGTTGTTTGTTCGCGGGTTTCCGCTCGGTGCTGATCCTGTTCCTGCTCATCTTTGCGGTGCAGTTTTATTTTGAAAAATTGTATCGCACCCGTCTGCTCTGGATCTTGGTGGCGGTCGGGTTGGTGGCGGGCAGCCTGGCTCTGACGCAGGTGCAGCGGCTGCCTTTTTACGTGCAGCGCACCCTGAGTTTCCTGCCGATTTCCGTCAATCCCGAAGCGCAACAAAACGCGGACGCGACGCTAATTTGGCGCCTGCAAATGTGGCAGAGTCTGCTGCCGGAAGTGCCGAAGCATTTGTTGTTGGGCAAGGGGTTTAGCATTGCCCCTTCAGACTTGTTTTTTAGCTCGGATTACGGTGAATGGGCGGCCACCGCCGGGGATTACCACAGCGGCCCACTGTCCTTGATTTTGCCGCTGGGAATCTGGGGCGTGCTGACCTTCGGCTGGTTTTGCTGGGCGGCTCTGCGCTATCTTTACCGACAACACTGCTGGAGCCATCCGGAGTTGCAGGCCGTCAACACCTTTCTGCTGACGTTGTTTGTGGCCAGACTGGTGACATTCCTCCTCATCTTCGGCAGCTTTTATTCGGATTTGTTTCTGTTTACAGGGATCATCGGCCTGAGCGTCAGCCTTAATGGCCAACAGAGCGGCTTAAGTTTTAGCTATGATCACCGACTAGAAAGAGTGGAAAGCACGGAAGCCGACATTCTTGAACCGGAGTTGAAAATGCGGCGCTTGGCGGACGAAGTTGCCCACGAAACCGACTGCCTCAAGCGCTAGGTCTCTGTCCATGCCCTGACCAAATCGGAACAGTCAAAGCCACTGCGGAATTTTACTCCATGACCGACTCTGCCAGCCTGATTCGCACCCTCGTCATTTACGGGGTGGCGGTCCCGTTGGCGATCATGCTCGGCTACTTGATGGCCACACCGCAGGATTATTCGTCCTTTGCAGTAGTTGGCGCGGTGCTGCTGATACTGGCGACGCCGCTGTTGCTGCGCTGGCACCATTTTCTACTGTTCCTAGGGTGGAACATGTGTGCGGTGGCGTTTTTCGTCCCGGGCCGACCTGACTTTTGGATATTCATGGCCTTCGCCAGTTTCCTCATCACCATCATACAGCGGGCCTTGAGTCCGCGTGTGCGGATGTTTCCAGCACCTTCGGTCCTCTGGCCGCTGGTTTTTCTGCTGGTGGTGGTGGTGGGCACGGCGCAACTGACCGGCGGGATCCATGTCAATTCGCTGGGCAATGCGGTCGGCGGAGGGCGTCGCTACACCAGCCTGATCTTCGCGGTGGTGGGCTTTATAGCCATGACCAGCCACACTATTCCCCATGGCAAGACCTCTAAATATGCCTGGGCTTTCATGTTGGGTAATCTGACGAACGCCATTGGCAACTTATATCCCTACCTGGGCAGTTCCGCCACTCTGCTCTTTGTCATTTTTCCTTTGGATGAGAACACGTACGGCACCCTGACCGAGAACAGTGGCTTTGCAGAAACCGTCGGCCGGAACTACGGCCTGAGCGTCTCGCTGTGTTGGGCTTTCTACTACATGCTGGCGCGCTATGGCATCCGAAATCTGCTCAGCACAGGCAACTTCAAGAAGCTGATGTTGACCCTGGGCTTCTTTGTTTTTGCCAACCTCGGCGGATTCCGCTCCTTCCTCATTCTGATGTTGATCACTTCCTTTTTTTGTTTCTACTTCGAAGGCTTGTTTCGTTCGCGTTACGTCATCCTTCTGGTCGCTGCGCTTGTCTGCTCGATCGCCCTGATGCCCTTTGCGCGCCATCTGCCCCTCTCCATTCAACGGTCCATCAGCGTGCTGCCCGTGGAGGTGGATCCGGTGGCGCAATTGGCGGCGGAGTCCACCAGCAATTGGAGAAAAAGCGTCTGGCGAGCGGTGGTTCCCGACATCCCGAAGTACTTCTGGCTGGGCAAGGGGCTGGCCGTAAACATGGCGGAAATGGAAACGGCAACTCGCCTCTCCGTGAACAAAATGTCTAACGATGAGACGGAAACCGCGGTCATTTCCGGGGATTATCACAACGGCCCCCTGTCGGTGATCATTCCGTTTGGCATCTGGGGTGTCATTGGCTGGCTTTGGTTTTTGGCCGCCGCAGTGCGGGCCCTGTACCTCAACCATCGCAACGGGGAGCCGGAACTGCGAACCATCAACTGTTTCCTGCTGTCTTACTTCTTGGCCAAAAGCGTGGAGTTCTTTTTTGTCTTTGGTGGGTTTTATAGCGAACTCTACATGTTTGGGGGATTGGCGGGACTGAGCATCAGTCTCAACGGTGGCATCAAAAAACGAGCCGTTCTGACGGTCCGAAGCCCTCAGTCTGTTCGGAGGCTCGTCAGGTTTCCGCTCAGACTTGCTCCCGGATTTAGAAAGTGAATTTGCGTGATTTCTCCTAACTCCAAGCAGCGTCCTTAATCGGAAACCTGCCCGTTGTCAGATTTTCCGTGCAGGAGAAACGCACAGACCCGGCCTTTCCGGTTTTGGTGGAGAACAAAAAACGCAGAAGTCAAAAAAGCGAAGCTGCCAAGCGCAGACGCGACCAAACTCCGCACCTTTGCCGTTTTGGACGCCGGGGACGGTGAGATCGTTGCGGCGTAAAATGCCTTGCGCTGAGGCGGCAAGACTGGTTCATTATGACAGGTCTTTGCGCATATGGTGGAATTGGCAGACACGCTACTTTGAGGTGGTAGTGGGGCAACCCGTGCAGGTTCAAGTCCTGCTATGCGCACCAATTTTCCCAAAGAAAATTGAACCTCGGCGGAGGGTTTGTGCAGCTTGCGAAGCACGCCAAAAAACACCCGGAATTCTCTCACATAGAAACGCGGTTCAACTGCATCTGTGCCGTTTAACGCGGGCCGGTTCGCAATGGAGAAAATGTCCGCTGCCAACGAGGTCGCCAGCCATTCTTCTTATCCAGGGATAAAACCACCGCCTGGGCGCGGCCCACAATTTGGTCTCGCGCCACGGTACCGAAATAGCGCGAATCGAAACTGTCATCACGATTGTCCCCCATCATGAAATAATGCCCGTCAGGCACTTGCACCGGTCCGAAAGTCCGCATCGCTGGCACACCGTTCAGGGCCATGACGGCATGTGGCTGCTCAAGGAGCAATTCGGTTGCGAAGACAGCACGGGCGCGTTCGGCTTCGGGAAGTTGCACAGTGATTTCAGGATTGGATTCTGCATACTCCATCGGTTTGCCATTGATGACGAGCTTTTCGTTTTGCAGTTCCACGGTGTCGCCGGGCAAACCGATCAAGCGTTTGACCAGACGTTTTCCGTCCTTCGGTGAATAGAAAACCACGACGTCGCCGCGCTCGGGCTGGCTCCACTCGGCCAGATGCCAGGTCGTGAATGGAATTTTCAAATCGTAAGCCAGTTTGTTTACAAACACGCGGTCGCCTTCCAAGATGGTGGGTTTCATCGAACCGGTGGGCACGTCGTTCCAATCCGCCAAGGACGACCGGATGGAAAAGAGGATCAGGGCAATCGGCAGAAACGGGCGGACTTCCCGGCGCCAGCAACGGAGCGCGCGGGCGCGAAGCGATTCAATATTCATGGTTATTCGACTCGCCTCGCTGCGGCCTGTTCAAAGAGTTTTTGGTTGGGCTGGCGTGCGCAGCCCAAGGCCAATCAAAATATTTTAAAATACTTGTTGCGCGAATTTTCCCGGTTGCTATATTCCGCGTCCGCTTTTCAAGTTAGGAAGGCGGCAACAGTATAGACCATTAACAGAAAATTGCTCTTTCTATGGCTGGACAACGCATACGCATTCGACTCAAGGCCTATGACCACCGGGTCATTGACCAATCCGCTCGCGACATCGCGGACACGGTAAAACGCACCGGTGCGCGAGTCGCCGGACCAATCCCACTCCCCACCCGCGTCGAGCGCTTCACCGTGCAACGGTCGCCGCACTCCGACAAAAAGTCGCAGGAAACTTTCGAACAACGCACCCACAAACGGCTCATTGACATCATCGAGCCGACCGCCAAGACCGTGGACGAGTTGAAAAAACTCAACCTCCCCGCCGGCGTGGACATCACCATCAAGATCTGACGCATATGCCACTAGGACTTTTAGGAAAAAAACTCGGCCATACGCGTGTCTATGACGCGAACGGTGTGCTGCAACCGGTCACCGTCGTGCTCGCCGGACCCAACCGCGTGCTGCAAGTCAAAACGCAGGGCGGCAAGGATGGTTACAACTCCGTGCAACTTGGTTTTGGCAGCCAGAAGCCGCAGCGCCTTTCAAAAGCCGCGCTGGGCCATCTCGTCAAGCACGGCGCGCTGGACAAGGCCGCGTCGGAAAAGGCCCGCGAGAAGGGCGAAAAGGTCGCCATCGCCGCCGTCGCGAAGATCAAGGAATTCCGTAATTTCTCCAAAGACGTCAAGCCTGGCGACATCGTCGGACCGACGCTGTTCGCGCCCGGCGACTTCGTGGACGCCATTGGCGTCACCAAGGGCCGTGGCTTTGAAGGTGTCGTCGCCCGGCACGCGTTCGCCGGCGGTGATTCCACCCACGGCGCGAAAGGCTGGCACCGCCGCTCCGGCGCCATCGGTCAGCGCCTGTTTCCCGGCACGGTCATGCGCGGCATGAAAATGCCCGGTCATCTTGGCCAGGTGCAGCGCACCACGCAGAACCTCGAAGTGGTCCAGGTGCGCGAGGCGGACAATTTGATTCTGATCCGCGGTTCTTTCCCCGGCGCGGAAGGTGATTACGTGGTCATCCGCGAATCCAAGAAACGTCCGAAGGGCTGGAAACCGCCAGTGGCGGCCGTGGGCAAGAAGGACGCCAAGAAAACCGCCGCCGACAAGAAACCTGCGGAACCGAAAAAGTAACTGAGGCGCTGACATGAAAATTTCCATCAAAGATATCCAGGGCAAAAGCCAGGGCGAACACGAAGTGAAATTCGCGCTCGTCGAAAACGGCAAGGGCACCCAGGCCGTCCACGACACCGTCGTGGCCTACCAAGCCGCCCAACGCAGCGGTACCGCGTGCACCAAAAACGTGGGTGACGTGGCCGGCTCGAACAAAAAGCCGTGGCGTCAAAAAGGCACCGGTCGCGCGCGCGCCGGATCGTTTGCCTCGCCTTTGTGGCGCGGCGGCGGCGTGGTCTTCGGACCCAAGCCCCGTGATTTCGCCAAGAAGGTGAACGCCAAAACCAAACAGCTTGCGCTGCGCAAAGCCTTGAGCGAACGCCTGCAGGCGGGTGACGTGGTCGTCGTGAACGACATTAAACTCGGCTCGCCCAAGACGAAGGCTTTCGTCGGCGTGATCAAAGCGCTGGAATTGAAAGGTTCCGCGCTGATTGTTTCACAGGACACGGACAAAAACCTCACGCTGGCCGCGCGCAACCTGCCGGACGTGACCCTGACCAACAGCGAGTCGTTGAACACCTATGACGTGTTGCGGCCGGACAAACTGGTTTTCACCAAAGGCGCGTTCGAGAAAATCGAAGCCCGGTTGAGCAAGGACTAACATGAATTCTTTTGACATCATCAAAACGGTGCGCCTGACCGAAAAGGGCACCAAACAGGGCGAACGTTTCAACCAATACACCGTGGTGGCCGATCCCAAGGCCAACAAGACGCAAATCCGCGCGGCGGTCCAGGAGCTGTTCAAGGTGAAGGTGGTGAAGGTCAACACCCTGAACGTGCGCGGCAAATTCCGCCGTCAACGCACGGCGCAGGCCGGCCAGGCCTCGAACTGGAAGAAGGCCATCGTGACGCTCAAGGAAGGCGACAAGATTGTGTTGACCTGAGGTTGGCGAGACTTTCTTCAAAGGCGCAAAGTCCTGTGGCTTTGCGCCTTTTGTTTTTTTCGGCCTCGAAAAAAAAGCAGTTCGCGGGGAAACTGATCACAATTCGCACTTCTTGCGTCATCAAAATTCCGTGCTAAAATCAGCCTCCAGATGTATGAAGAAATTTCGATTTGAACTTATCGGTTGCCTTCACCTTCTGGCCTGGCTGGGGCAGGTATTCCAGCTTCCGGCCCAAGTGCCTTTTTCCGACTCTTTCACCGCAGGAACGCTGAATCCAGGCTGGACGCTGCAAAGTCCCAATCCGGATTCCAGTTATCGGCTGACCGGAAGCAATCTCACGATCACCGCCAGTTGGAATCTGGGCGGGTCGGACCTTTACTCAGGAACGGAGTTTGCGGCGCCACGCCTGTTTCAGCCGGTGGATCCGTCGCTGGACTGGATCCTGGAAACCGAAGTGGCCTTCGCGCCGGGCGACAATTATCAGGGTGCCGGGCTGTTGCTGGCGGCCACGAACGGCTTATTCAACAGCCAGAACAATTTCAGCCGGGTGGCCGAGCGGGCGTTTTATCCCAATGCCGGCGGCAACGTCATCCGCTCGGAAGGCGCCTACGTCGCGTATTCGAGCGGGCTTTCCTACCTGCGTGTGCAGAAAATCGGCACCAACTACACCGGCTGGTTCAGCGCGGACGGGATCAACTGGACCTTGAACGGCACGGGGACGGACCCGAACCCGTGGCCCTTCCTCGGATTGTTTGTGATCCGGTATCCGTGGGACGGCGCGCCGGTGGATTCGACCGCCGCGTTTTCCTATTTCAAGGTCACGGTCACCAGTCCGCCGAGTTCGCCGCTCACGAATTATGTTCCCGTGAGCCTGGCACCGGTGGCCAACGCGGTGAACCACCGCATGGTCAACACACCGATCGGCCTGCAAGTGCTGGGCGGCGTGCCCTTCAACCTGCTGCCAACCACGGGCAACAATTCGTGGGACGCCATCGGCAACACGGCGGTGGGCGACACCAGCACACAGGTCATGAATCTGCCGGTGAGAATCTACGGTGCCACGGCGGTGGATACGCTCATCAATACCTCTTGGGGCAATTCGGGAACGCTCGTGCCGCTGACGTTCACCTGTTCCGACGGCACGAGCTACGCCTTCAACCTGTCACCCGGCGGGGAAATCCGCGACTGGCTCAACAATGTCTATGTCAACTCCCTCTCGGATTTTGCCGTGGCTTCGGAGGTGTATTCCAACGTCGCGGCGAGCGACCTCGCGACGCCCGCCCGGATTGACATGCAGCACATCCCGCTGCCGGCAGCCTTCTCCACGCGGGTGCTGACCAACATCAACCTGACGGACAACGGCGTCACCGGCAACAGCGACTCCGCCTATAGCCATTCCATCAGCGCGCAACGTGCTTTTGTTTACGGCATCACCGTGGCGGCCCCGCCGGTGGTCTTGAACATTGCGCCCGCAGCCGGCTCCGTCCTGCTTTCATGGAAAACCAATCTGATTGGGTTCAACCTGCTGTCGAGCACGAATTTGGTTTCCGGCAACTGGGCGACCAATGCCAACGCCCCCGCCATCATCGGCGGCCAGTTTGTCGCCACCAACGCCGTCAGCTTTCAGCCTCATTTCTATCGGCTGGAACATAATTAGATCATTCTTCACCGGTTCGGCCTCGTTTGATACTCATCCCCTCTGGAATTTTGTTACATGCCGGCTCGGCCAGACCTTTGTTCTCACGCTGAAACTTCATGAAGTAAACGGTATTGATTAGGATAACTTGCCTTTCATGTTAAGTTTCACGCCGCAGCTTCCCTCATTCCAAGTCAACATCGAGCGTGCCGATCCGCGACGCCTCACGCTGTCTTGGACGACCAATGCGGCAAGTTGGACGCTCGAGTCCGCCGGTTCGGCAACCGCCCCGGTTTGGAATACGATCACTAATCTTCCGGTGGTCAGCGGCACCAATTTCTCCGTGACAGTGGATACCGATGGTGCGCAGCAGTTTTTCCGGTTGCGTGCGCCGTGAGTGCTTCGAAGTTCCTGCCAGTTCAGGTCTAAATTTGTCGCGGTGAAAGTATGTGGCTAGGCAATTCGACCATTCGGTTTATTTGTTTCCCGATGTCGCAGCCCCTTTACCTGACGCTCTCTCGATTGCCCCGGAAGCCAATAACAGCAGGCTTTTGTCGGGCAGTTGCAGGGCGAACCAGGTGCAAAAAAAAGAGTCAAAAAAAATAAAAAAACTCTTGCACTGAAAGTGAAGGGTGCTAGTATCTGCGCTCCGTTGCCCCAAAAAGGAACGGACAGCATAACCGGCGGAACCGATAACTGGACGGCCCATCTGGGCGCAGGAATGATGGCTCCGCACTCCAAGTAGCTGACTTGGTAACTGATTCGATTTTATGCCAGTGAAGACATTTAGACCGCTGACGCCGTCCACGCGCTACATTACGTTCGCGGACTTCAGCGACATTACCAAGACCAAGCCGGAGAAGAGCCTGGTCGAGATTCGCAAGAAAACCGGCGGACGCAACCATTACGGTCGCGCCACGGCACGCGGCATTGGCGGCGGGCACAAGCAGAAAATCCGGCTGGTGGATTTCAAGCGCCACAAGCACGGCGTCGAGGCGACGGTGTCCGCGATTGAATATGATCCGGGCCGCACCGCCCGGCTGGCGTTGCTGCAATACTCGGACGGCGAGAAAACTTACATCATCGCTCCAGTGGGATTGCAGGTGGGCGCGAAACTGATGAGCGGCCCGTCCGCTCCGCCGGCCATCGGCAATTGTTTGCCGCTGAAAGCGATTCCGGTCAGCACGGCCATTCACAGCATCGAGATCATTCCCGGTCGTGGCGGACAGATGGTGCGCTCGGCGGGTGGCGAAGCGACACTGATGTCCCGCGATGAAGGTTTTGCGCAGGTGCGGCTGCCTTCCGGTGAAATCCGACGGATCAACGAAGAGTGCTACGCAACCATTGGCCAGGTGGGCAACACCGAGCATGAGAACGTGATCCTCGGCAAGGCCGGGCGTTCCCGGCATCGCGGCATCCGTCCGATTAGCCGCGGCGTGGCGCGCAATCCGGTCGACCATCCAAACGGCGGCGGTCAGGGCAAGAGCAAGGGCGGCGGCGGCTGGCAGCAGTTGACCTCGCCGTGGGGTTTGCAGGCCAAGGGTTATCGCACCCGCGACAAGAAGAAGATTTCCAACCGGTTTATTTTGGTCCGCCGCGACGGCCGGCCGATGAAGAACAAATAACGATTTATGGGTCGCTCAATTAAAAAAGGTCCTTTTGTGGATGGCCACCTTCAGGAGAAAATCCAGAAGGCCAAGGCCACGAATCAGAAGACGCCGATCAAAACCTGGTCGCGCCGCTCAATGATCACGCCGGAGTTCGTCGGCCTGACGTTCACGGTCCACAACGGCAAAGTTTTCAACCCCGTGTTTGTCACAGAAAACATGGTCGGACACCGGCTCGGCGAATTTTCCCTGACGCGCACCTTCAAGAAACACGGCGCGCACACCGCCAAGGCAGAAGCGAAATAGCACTATGCAAGTTCACGCCATCATGAAAAACGTCCGCATGTCCGCGCAGAAAATGCGCGAAGTCGTGCGGCAGATCCAGGGGTTGCCCGCCCTGCAGGCGCAGGCGGTGCTCAAAGTGGTGCCCCGCAAGGGCGCGCGCTTTGTGGCCAAGACCCTGGACTCGGCCATTGCCAACGCGGAGAACAACAAAAACGCCAAACCCGAAACGCTGATCGTGAAGGAAGCCGTGGCCGGCACGGCCACCTCGATGCGGCGGTTCACCCCCAAGGCGCGCGGGTCGGCCGGGCCGATCATCAAGCGCAACTGCCACATCAAAATAGTTTTGTCAGACGAGTAACCTGTATGGGCCAAAAAACCAATCCAATCGGCTTTCGAGTCGCAGTCAACAAAGACTGGCGCTCGAAGTGGTACGCCGGCAAAAAAGAATTCGGCAAGCTGCTGACGGAGGACCGCCAGATCCGCGACCTGCTGAAGAAGAAGCTGGAGACGGCCTCGGTGCCGAAGATTTTGATCGAGCGCGCAGCCAACCGCTGCCGCATCACCATTTTGACCGCCCGCCCCGGCGTGGTCATCGGGCGCAAAGGCTCGGAAATTGACAAGCTCAAGGAGGAGATGAGCAAGATGACCGGCAAGGAAGTCTATGTGGACATCCAGGAAATCAAGCAGCCGGAAATCGACGCGCAGCTCGTGGCGGAAAACGTCGCCCTGCAGCTGGAGCGCCGCGTTTCATTCCGGCGCGCGATGAAAAAGGCCCTGCAAACGGCCAAGGATTTTGGCGCCGAAGGCATCAAGATTCGCTGCGCTGGCCGCCTCGGCGGCGCGGAACTGGCCCGGGTGGAGCAGTACCACTGGGGCCGGGTGCCGCTGCACACGCTGCGCGCGAACATTGATTACGGATTTGCCGAAGCGTTGACGGTTTACGGCAAGCTCGGCATCAAGTGCTGGATCTGCAAAGGCGACAACAAGCCGCAGAAGGCCGAAACGCCGCCCATGGCGCCGGCTGAAGCGATGCCCGTCAAGTAACTTTGGATTAGAAAGATTTTGCTATGCCCATGATGCCCGAGAGAGTGAAGTACCGCAAAATGCACCGCGGCAGCCGCACCGGTCTGGCTTACCGCGGCAGCACGGTGGCCTTCGGCGAGTACGGTCTGATGGCGTTGGAGCGGTGCTGGATGGACACGAAGCAACTCGAAGCCGCCCGCGTGGCCATCGCCCGCAACATGAAGCGCCACGGCAAGATGTGGATTCGCGTGTTTCCGCAGAAGTCCTACACCAAGAAGCCGCTGGAAACGCGCATGGGCAAGGGCAAAGGCCCGCTGGAATCCTGGGTGGCGGTGGTGCGGCCGGCCAATATTTTGTTCGAAGTGGACGGCGTGACCGAGGCGGTGGCGCGGGAGTCCCTGCGGCTGGCGGCGACGAAGTTGCCGATCAAAACCAAATTCATCGCCCGCCATCACGCGAAGGCCTGAGCAAGAAACGATTTTTATGAAGATGTCGGAAATGAAAGACCTGACGCTGGCGGAGTTGGCGACCAAAGGTCGCGACCTGCGGCAGGAAATATTTAATCTGCGTTTGCAGCAGGCCAGCGCCCAACTGGAAAAAGCGGCGCGCCTGCGGACCATCCGCAAGGACATCGCCCGCGTCGAAACGCGCATGTCGCAATTGCGCAACAAAGCGGCTTAATTTTGTATGCCTGAAGAAACCAAAACTGTGGCGGCGGAAGCGGCAACGACAACGGCGCGCGGCAAACGCAAGCAGCGCCAGGGCGAAGTCGTCTCGAACAAGATGGCCAAGACCATCGTCGTGAAAGTGGAGCGGCGTTTTCCGCACCCGAAATTCAAGAAGGTCGTGACCGGCTACTCGAAGTTCTACGCCCACGACGAGAAGAACGACGCCAAGGTCGGCGACACCGTTCGTATTGAGGAAACCCGGCCGCTTTCCAAGCTCAAACGCTGGCGGTTGGTGGAAGTGGTGGAACGCGCCCGGGTCATCACGCCGGTCGCCGCCTGATTAAGATTTTATGCTGCAGATTCGCTCTCATTTGGACGTGGCCGACAATACCGGCGCGAAACTCGCCTGGACCATCGGCGTGCTGGGCAAGAACCAGACCTACGCCCACGTCGGTGACGTGATCAAGATTCACATCAAGGTCGCCGCGCCGGACGGTCAGGTGAAAAAAGGCGAGGTGTGCGACGCCGTGGTGGTGCGCACCCGGCAGTCCATCCGCCGCAACGACGGCTCGTACCTGCGTTTCGACCGCAACGCGGTTGTGATCATTGACAAGGAATTGAATCCGCGCGGCACGCGCATTTTCGGGCCGGTCGCCCGCGAGCTGCGGGACAAGAAGTTCATGAAAATAATTTCGCTCGCCCCGGAGGTGATTTGACTTATGGCAACCAAGCATGTGAAAAAGGGCGACGAGGTGGTGGTGCTGGCCGGCCGGGACAAGGGCAAGCGCGGGAAGGTGATCACCGTCACGCCCAAGTCGGGCCGGGCCATTGTCGAGGGCCTGCAAATGATCAAGCGCCACACGCGCAAGAGCCAGCAGAATCCGCAGGGTGCCATCGTGGAGCGCGAAGGCACGATTCACCTCTCGAATCTGATGAAAGCCGAGCATTTTGACGCCGGCGCAACCAAGGCCCAAGCCTAGAATTTAACAGTCACGGCCGAATCCGTGACTCACGAAAATGAAAGCCAGACTTTACGAAAAATACGTCAGCGAAGTGCTCCCGGCGCTCAAGCAAAAGCACGGCTACACCAACGCCCACCAGATTCCGCGTCTCGAAAAGATCGTGGTGAACATGGGCGTGAGCGCCTCGCTGGAAAAGGGCGCGATTGACGACGCCGCGAAAGATCTGACCCAGATCACCGGCCGCAAGCCCGCAATCAGCAAGTCCCGCCACAGCATTGCCAACTTCAAGCTGCGCGAAAACCAGCCCATCGGCTGCCGGGTGACGTTGCGACGCGACGCGATGTATGAGTTTTTCGACCGCCTGGTCGCCACGGCGCTGCCCCGCATCCGTGACTTCCGCGGACTGTCGCCCCGCAAGTTCGACGGGCGCGGCAATTATACTTTCGGCGTGGCCGACCAGACGATTTTTCCGGAGATCGAAATGGACAAAATCAAACGCACGCAGGGCATGGACATCACGATTGTGACCAGCGCGCCGACCGATGCCGAGGCGTTGGATCTGTTGAAAATGCTGGGCTTCCCGCTCGCCGAGGCGCCCAAGGCCGCCGAACCGAAGCCCGAAGCGAAATAATTTTATGGCCAAGAAAGCATGGAAAGAGCGCAACAAGCGCAAGCAGGAAACGGTGAAAAAATTCGCCGCGCTCCGCGCCGAATTGAAAGCCAAGCGTGATTACGCCGGCTTGTCGAAATTGCCGCGCAACGCCAGCCCGACCCGGGTGGTGAACCGCTGCTCGATGAGCGGACGCCGGCGCGGTTTCCTGCGCAAATTCGGCTGTTCGCGGTTGACCTTCCGCGAAGCCGCGTTGAACGGACTGATTCCCGGCGTGACCAAAGCAAGCTGGTAAAAATATGATTGACCCGATTTCTGACATGTTGACCCGGATCCGCAACGCCCAGCGCGCGTTGCTGCCGACCGTCGAGATCCCGCACTCCAAAATCAAGGAGGGCATCGCGCACATCCTGAAGAAAGAGGGATACGTGGGCGAGGTGGCGGTGGAAGGCAAATTGCCAAAAAAACTCAAGCTCAAGCTCAAATACGAGGGCAAGAAGAGCGTCATCGAAGGTCTGCGCCGCATCAGCAAGCCCGGCCTGCGCCAATATGTCGGCGCGACGGAAATCCCGCGCGTGCTCGGCGGTCTGGGCGTGGCCGTGCTCTCCACGCCGGAAGGCGTGATGACCGGCGTGCAGGCCCGGAAGAAGAATCTCGGTGGAGAAGTGCTCTGCCACGTCTGGTAAGGATTTTGTTATGTCACGAATTGGAAAACAACCGGTCGTTCTTCCGCCGAAAGTGAAAGTGGAAGCCAAGGGCCGCCAGGTCTCGGTGGAAGGCCCGAAGGGCAAGCTCAACCTCGCCCTGCCGCCACACACCAGCCTCAAAGTCGAAGGCGGCAATGTTCTGCTCAGTCGCGACGGCGACAGCGCCCAAGCCCGGGCAATGCATGGGTTGAGCCGCGCCCTCGTCAACAACATGGTCAAAGGCGTGAGCGAAGGTTTCGTGAAAAAACTGGAAATCCAGGGCGTCGGTTTCAAGGCCGCCGTCCAAGGCAAGGTTGTAAACCTGAGCCTCGGCTATTCGCATCCCATTAATTTTCCAATCCCGGAGCAGATCAAGGTGACGGTCGAGGAGAACACCAAACTGACCATCGAAGGCCCGGACCGGCAGGTCGTCGGGCAGGTCGCCGCCCAGATTCGCGCCTATTACCCGCCGGAACCGTACAAAGGCAAGGGCGTGCGCTATGCGGGCGAGCACGTCCAGCGCAAGGAAGGCAAGACCGTCCAATAAGATTGATTTACCGCCACGGCCCCATCCGTGGCACCCAGAAATGAGAACGCAAAAAAAACAAAAGCTCGCGCAACTGCGCCACTGGCGCGTGCGGCACAAGGTCAGCGGCACGCATGAACGTCCGCGGATGAGCGTCTGCTTCACGAACGAAAACATTTATGTTCAGTTCATTGACGACGTGAAGCGCGTCACGCTGGCAGCGACGGCCACGACGAGCAAAGCCGCCCCGGAACTCAAGGCTCTCGCGGCGAACGTCAAGGGCGCCAAGACCTTGGGCACGCTGGCCGCCAAAACCGCCCTCGACAAAGGCATCAAGCAGGTGGTGTTCGACCGCGGCAGCGCGCGGTTCCATGGCAAAGTCAAGGCGCTGGCGGATGCCGCGCGCGAAGCCGGCCTGAAATTTTAACCGTTAACCGAAAAAGATACTGTGGCTGAAGATACCGAAATCATCGCAGGCGGCGCCGAAGCGCAGCCTGAATCCCAACCGGCGGCGCAACCGGCACCGCAACCGGCACCGCATTCGGCGCCCTCGCACCAATCGCATCGGGGTCCGCGCGGCGGCGGTGGTGGCGGTGGTGGCGGACGCGGCCGGCGCAAACCGGTCGCCGAGGCGCCGGAGTTGGGCTTTGACGGCAAACCCATTGAGGAACTCGTCGAGAAAGTTGTTTTCATCAACCGTTCCGCCAAGGTCGTCAAGGGCGGCCGCCGTTTCAACTTCAGCGCTCTCGTCGTCGTCGGCGACAAGCGGGGCAAGGTGGGTGTCGGCCTCGGCAAAGCTGGCGAAGTCGCCGATGCGATCAAAAAAGGCGGCGAGGACGCGCGCAACCACATGGTCCCGGTGACTTTGAAGGGGGCAACCATTCCGCACCAGGTATTCTCGCACTATTGCGGCGCGAAAATTCTACTCCGTCCGGCTTCGCCCGGCACCGGCATCATCGCCGGCAAAACCGTCCGTTCGGTTCTCGAATCCGCCGGCATCAAGGACATCTTGACCAAATCCCTCGGCTCCAAAAACGCCGCCAACGTGGTGAAGGCCACCTTGAACGGTTTGTTGAGCATGCGCCAGGCGGAGGACATTTACAAAAGCCGCGGGTTGGAATTCAAAAAACCGTCCGCGCCCAAGGCTCCCGAAGCCGCGCCGGCCAAGGCCTGATAATTTTTTATGCGACTACACGATCTCAAACCCCGTCCGGGCGCCAAGCACCGCCGCAAGCGGCTGGGCCAGGGCGAATCCAGCGGCCACGGCAAAACCGCCGGCCGCGGCGGCAAGGGCCAGACGGCCCGCTCCGGCAGTTCCATCCGCATCGGTTTTGAGGGCGGCCAGATGCCGCTCATCCGCCGCATCCCCAAGCGCGGGTTCAACAACGCGCGGCATGCCACCACGTACATTCCGGTCAACCTTGAAGCGCTGAACGCGTTTGAAAACGGCGCGAGCGTGGACGAGGCGGCGCTGCGCAGTCTCGGTCTGGCCAATGGCAAGGGTGCGGGCATCAAGATTTTGGGCACGGGTGAAATCAACAAAAAACTTACCGTCACCGCGCATGCGTTCAGCGCGTCCGCCAAGGCGAAACTCGAAGCCAAGGGCGGCGCCTGCCAGCTGGTGGTGGTCAAAAAAGCCGAATCGGCCAAGGCCTGAACTTTTAATCCGGCGCCATGCTCAAGAACATCTTCAACACCTTCAGTAACTGCTTCAAGATTCCGGAACTGAAGTCCCGGATTATTTTCACGCTGGTGGTGTTGGCGATCTGCCGCCTCGAAGCCTTCATCCATATTCCCGGTTTGGACTCGGCGCGGCTGGCGGCGTTTTTCAAGACGCAATCCGATCGCGGCGGCTCGGTGCTCGGGCTTTACAGCATGTTCAGTGGCGGCGCGCTGGAAAACTGCGCGATCGGTTCTTTGGGCATCATGCCGTACATCAGCGCCACGATCATCCTGCAGTTGCTCACCGCCGTCATTCCGACGCTGAGCAAAATGGCGCGCGAAGAAGGCGGTCGGACGAAACTCATTCAATACGGCCGTTACGCGACCGTGGTGCTCTGCCTGGGACAAGGCCTGGCGATGGCCATCGGCTGGGAACATCCCGACGCGATTTTTGGTCAGGGCATTGGCAAACTAATTTTGCCGATGTATGACAATTACATCTGGTGGTACCGCATCCAGACCGTGATCCTGCTGACCAGCGGGACGATGCTGCTGATGTGGCTGGGCGAGCAGATCACCGAACGCGGCATTGGCAACGGCGTTTCGCTGGTCATCACCGTCGGCATTCTGGCGCGCATGCCGCAGGCCGTGCTGGGCATCCGCGACATGTTTTTCGCGGGCGCGGGTGTGGAAGCCAAGTGGAACATTGGGCATTTCGTCGCCTTGGTCTTGCTTCTTGCCGGCGTCATCGCCGGCGTCATTGCGATCACGCAGGCGCAGCGCAAAGTTCCGGTTCAATACGCCCAGCGCGCGGTCGGCCGGAAAGTGTATTCCGGCGGCACCTCCTTCATGCCGCTGCGCGTGAACTACGCCGGTGTCATGCCGATTATTTTTGCCCAGGCCATTCTGATGTTCCCGCAACGGATCCTCCTCACGCTCGGCCAGAGTTGGAACATTCCCTTGCTCTCGGAAATCGCCCGGAAATTGCAGGAAGGCGCCGTGTTGTATCTCAGCCTGTATTCCCTGATGGTCCTGTTCTTCTCGTATTTCTGGGTGGCGACGCAGTTCAACGAGCTGCAGATCGCCGATGATTTGAAGAAGAACGGCGGCTACATTCCCGGCGTGCGCCCGGGTCAGGCCACCAGCGATTTCCTGCACAACGCCATGAGCCGGATCACGCTCGCTGGAGCGGTGTTTCTGGTCATCATTGCCGTGATCCCGATGATTTTATACCGGCTGATGAACATGCCGTACCAGGTGGCGCAGTTTTTCGGCGGCACCAGCATGTTGATCACCGTCGGTGTGATGCTCGACACCATGCGCCAGATGGAATCCCATTTGTTGATGCGGCATTACGACGGCTTTTTGAAGAAGGGTAAAGTGAAGGGCCGCTTTTAGTGATGAGTGAAGCATGAAACGTGATTCACGTTTCGCGCATTACATTTCACGCGAAATGATCATTTTGAAGAGCGAGCGGGATTTGGAAACGATGCGTCCCGCCGGCGCGGTTGCGGCGGCAGTGCTGAACGAGATGGCGGCGTTCATTCAGCCGGGCGTCACCACCCAGCAGGTGGACGAGTTCGCGGCGCTGCGGATCAAGCATTACGGTGCCCGGAGCGCGTTTCTTGGCTATCGCAAGTATCCGTGCCACACGTGCATTTCGGTGAACGAGCAGGTTGTGCATGGTCTGGCGGGCGAACGGGTGCTGAAGTTCGGCGACATTGTCAGTGTGGACGTGGGCGTGGTTTACAACGGGTTTATCGGCGACACGGCCAGGACCGTGGCAGTGGGCGGCTGCGGCGTGCTGGCGCAAAAGCTCATGGATGTGACCGAGAAGGCGCTTTACGAGGGCGTGGCGCAGGCGCTGTCGGGGAAACGGGTGTCGGACATTTCGCGGGCCGTGCAGCAGTATGTCGAAGGCAACGGATTCAGCGTGGTGCGCGAATTTGTCGGCCACGGTGTCGGCCGCTCGGTGCATGAAGACCCACAGATTCCGAATTACGTGGATTCGCGGTGCAACCAGAAGTTGCGGGCCGGGATGACGCTGGCCATCGAACCGATGGTCAATGCCGGGCAGCCCGGCGTAAAAATTTTGAAAGACGGCTGGACAGCGGTGACGCAAGATGGTTCACTGTCCGCTCATTTTGAGCACACGGTTTTGGTGACCGAAGGTGAGCCGGAAATTTTGACATGGCCGGAGAAAGTGCCTTCCTTGTTGAAGGTGTCGTGACGGCGGCGTTGCCGAACGGAACGTACCGGGTGGCGCTGGCCAACGGCCATGACGTCCTGGCGTTCGTCACCCGCCGGCTGAAAAAGACGCTGGCCGCATTGCGGCCAGGTGAAACGGTAAGATTGCAAATGTCGCCCTATGACTTGTCGCAAGGGCGCATCGTCGTCGGGACGAAACAGATTTAACTATGAAAGTTCGCGCATCCATCAAGAAACTTTGCGAAAACTGCAAGATCGTGAAACGCAAGGGCGTCATTCGCGTGATTTGCAGCAACAAACGGCACAAGCAGCGGCAGGGCTGAGCGCCGCAGCAACGATTTAACCAGAACACGACTAAGAATTTATGGCACGCATCATCGGTGTGGAAGTTCCTCCGGGCAAGCGCATTGACATCGCGCTGCGGTACATCTACGGCATCGGCCCGAAAAACGCGGTGGATATTTTGGCCCACGCCAAGATCGATCCCAGCACCCGCGCCAAAGATCTGACCGAGCAGCAACTCTCCCAGATCGTTCACGCGATTCAGGACGGCAAATACGTCATCGAGGGCGATCTGCGCCGCGAAATCGGCATGAACCTCAAGCGGCTGCAAGGCATCAAATGCTATCGCGGCGTCCGCCACATGCGCGGCCTGCCCGTGCGCGGTCAGCGCACCCAAACCAACGCCCGCACCCGCAAAGGCCCCCGCAAGACCGTCGGCGTGCAGCGCAACCCGAACGCCAAGACCGGCATCCACTAAGTAATTTGAAATCTGAGATTTGCAATTGAGCAACGATATGTCCGAAGAAACCAAAAAACCTGCCGCCCCGAAAAAGGAAAAAGAGGCCAAACCAGCGGCTGAAAAGCACGAGAAGCCCGCCGCCAAGGCGGAAGGGGAAACCAAGCCGGCCAAGGCCGCCCCGGAGGCCGCCGCCGCCGCTGACGCCGCCAAGGCCGCCGCCGGCCCGGTCGCCGCCAGCGCGCCCACCGCCGCCGAACTCCTCGCCGACGATTTGGCCGGCAAGAAAATCGTCAAGGCCAAGGGTGCCAAAAACATTTCCGTCGGCATCGCCAACATTTTGGCGACCTTCAACAACACGCAGGTCACCATCACCGACATGCATGGCAATCTGCTGGGCTGGTCCAGCGCCGGCCGTGTTGGTTTCAAGGGCTCGCGCAAAAGCACGGCCTACGCCGCGCAGCAGGTCGCGCAGGACGCCGCCCGCCAGGCGATGTCCCACGGCATGAAGGAAGTGGAAATCCGCGTCAAAGGTCCCGGCTCCGGTCGCGAATCCGCCATCCGCGCCTTGCAGGCCATCGGCCTGGACATCACCACGATCAAGGATGTGACGCCCATCCCGCACAACGGCTGCCGTCCGCGCAAGAAACGCCGCGTGTAAAATCGTCAATCGCAAATCATCAATAGATAACTTTTATGGCTCGTTACACAGGTCCCCGCGTCCGCATCAGCCGCCGGTTCGGCATTCCGATCTTCGGCCCGACGAAATATCTCGAACGCCGCAACTACGGTCCCGGCGTCCACGGTCCGAAGTCGCGCCGCAAGCACACCGACTACGGCCTGGGGCTGATCGAGAAGCAGAAGCTCCGCTATTTTTACGGTCTGATGGAGAAGCAGTTTCGCGGCGTTTATGAAAAGGCCAAGAACCGCCGTGGCGTCACGGGCGAAGCGATGCTCCAGATTCTGGAGACCCGCCTCGACAACGTGGTGTATCACCTCGGTTTTGCTAACTCGCGCGCGGCCGCCCGCCAGATGGTTTCCCACGGCCACATTCAGGTGAATGGCCGCAAGGTCAACATCCCGTCCTTCGCCCTCAAGGTGAATGACATTCTGACCGTGAAGAACCACAATGTCTCGCGCCAGTTGGCGACGAAGAATCTGGAAACCGCCACCAGCCGCGCGGTGCCCGATTGGCTCTCCATGAACAAGGAGGAGTTCAAGGGCGTGGTGATGCGCATTCCCACGCGCGACGAGATCAACCCGATTGCCAACGAACAGGCCATCGTTGAATTTTATTCCCGATAACCAAAAACCAAACCGGAAAAAACAAAAACAATTACACGGATCGCTCCGGTCACGGGAATAAAAGGCCGGCGCGGTCAGATTAAAATTGTTGAAAGGATCCCATGCCAGTACGTCTAGGACGATTTGAAATGCCCAAGCGGTTGACCAAGGAAGAGTCCACCGCCACCGAAACCTACGCCAAGTTCGTGGCCGAGCCGTTTGAAACGGGCTACGGCCACACCGTCGGCAACTCGCTGCGCCGCGTGCTCCTGAGCTCGCTGGAAGGCGCGGCCATCACCTCGATCAAGGTGGACGGCGCGATGCACGAGTTCGCCACCGTGGAGGGCGTGGTGGAGGATGTCACCGACATCGTTTTGAATTTGAAAAAGGTGCTGTTCAAGGCCCACACCCGCGAACCGCAGACCCTCCTGCTCTCCGTCAACAAGGAGGGCGACGTCACCGCCGCCGACATCCAGGTCAACCAGAACGTGGAACTCGTCAACCCGACGCAGCACATCTGCACGCTCGACAAGAAGAAAAAGTTCGAGATGGAACTCGAGGTCAAGATCGGCCGCGGCTTCTGTCCCGGCGACGAGAACAAGAAACCCGGCCAGTCCATCGGGGTCATCGCGATTGATTCGCTGTTCTCGCCGGTCACCCGCGTTCGTTATTCCGTCGAAGCCGCCCGCGTTGGCCAGCGCACGGACTATGACCGTCTGGTTCTTGAGGTCTGGACCGACGGTCGCATCTCGCCCGACGACGCGCTGACGCAGGCTTCGGCCATTCTCGCGCATCACCTTGATGTGTTCGTTGGTTACGACAAGACCGCCGTCGAGTTTGAAGAAGTCGTGGACAAGCAGGACGAGGAGAAGACCAAGCTCCGGAAGCTGCTCAACATGAGCGTCAACGAAATCGAATTGAGCGTCCGTGCCGCGAACTGCCTGAACAACGCCAACATCACCACCGTCGGCCAGCTGGCGATGAAGAGTGAATCCGAAATGCTCAAGTACCGCAATTTCGGCAAGAAGTCGCTCAACGAAATCAAAGACAAGCTGACCGCCCTCGGTCTGGCGCTGGGCATGACCTTCGAACCGGAGCTGCTCGACGGGCCGAAGGAAGACAAGTCCGCCGCCAAGTAACAGAAGGTTTAAGAAGTTTTATGAGACACCTGAAGCGAACCGCCAAATTGGGCCGCACCGGCGAACACCGGAACGCGATGCTCGCCAATCTGGTGTGCAGTCTGATCGAGCACAAGCGCGTCACCACCACCCTGGCCAAGGCCAAGGCCGCCCGTTCCGTGGTGGAAAAACTTGTCACCCTCGGCAAGCGCGGCACGGTCCATGACCGCCGCCTTGCGATCGCCCGGCTGCACCAGACCGGCGCGGTGAAAATCCTCTTCAACGAAATCGTCCCCGCGCAAAAAGATCGCCGTGGCGGTTACACCCGCATCGTGAAAATGCACCAGCGCCAAGGCGACGCCTCGCAGTTGGCCATTCTCGAATGGGTGGACATGCCAACCGCTGCCGAAGCGCCCGTGGAAACCAAACCGGAGCAAGAGGCCAAAGCCGGCGCGAAGTAAATTTTCCTCGAAAACAATCACGAAGCCCGTTCGCAAGAACGGGCTTTTTTGCTTGGCCGTTTTGTGTCAACGACTCGTGGCAGGGGCGAACGGGCTCAGGGCGCGGACTTCTTCAATTTCTTTTCGATCTTCTCGACCTTGGGCTGGATGACCATCTGGCAGTAGGGTTGTTGCGAGTTTTCGTTGTAATAATCCTGGTGATAAGCCTCGGCCTTGAAGAAAGTTTTCAACGGCACGATTTCCGTGACGATCGGCGAACTGAAAAGCTTCTGCGCCTCGAGCTTGGATTTTTCCGCGCGGAGCTTCTGCGCCTCGTTTCGGTAGAGAATGATCGAGCGGTACTGCGTGCCGGCATCCCCCCCCTGCCGGTTAGGGGTGGTCGGATCATGCGCCTCCCAGAAATAGTTCAGCAGCTTGTCGTATGAAATCACCGTCGGATCAAATTCGATCTGGATCACCTCTGCGTGGCCGGTGTCGCCGGCGCACACCTGATGGTAGGTGGGATTCTCGGTATGGCCGCCCGCATAGCCGCTGGCGATGGTTTTCACGCCGGGCAGGCGCTGGAACACCGCTTCCATGCACCAGAAACAGCCGCCGCCAAGGACCGCGAGATCTGAGTGATTTGTGTTTGTGTTCATAGTTTGTGCCGGTGCGGTGTGCGCCAGCGCTGCGGTCAGCAGGGCACTGCCGGCCAATCGTTTAAAAATCGCAAAATGTTTCATGAAGGAAAGTCGTGGCGGCCTCGCCGAACCTTACAAAAATCCGCCGTCACACGTCTGCCTCCGGTTCGTCCAAATGCCGGCCCGGCGGAAGGTCGGCGAATGGGGCCAACTGCTCCGGCCGCAACGGCGACGAAATGACGTTTTCCTCGCCCAGCCATTTACCCAGGTCAATCAGCCGGCAACGCTGCGAACAAAACGGGCCGAATTTCCCGGAGAACCAGTCGCCCGGTTTTTTACAGGTCGGACATTTGACACGGGTGTGCTTGGACATGCCGGTTGTGCGGAGGAAATCAGCCACGCCTGCCCCCCAATGTCAACCGCCAAAACGGCCACGGAAGCAATACCACGACCAGCAGGGAGCGCGTTCGGAGTTGCGACGAAGACTGAACTAAACTACTGAAAAAACTCCCGCATCCAGGTCGCCCCAGTTGAGAAATTAAATTTGCTCAGCCCGCACCACCGAGCACCTCGCGGTAAATTTCCAGATGCCGGAGCGCAATTTCGCGCGGATGATGGCACGCCAGCGCGCGCCGTTTGCCCTCCGCGGCCAGCGTGCCCGCGAATTGCGGCTCGAACAGCAGCCGGCACATGGCGGTGCGAATCGCCTCGGGCTGGACCGGATCAAACAGCAGACCGTTGACACTGTCGTCAATAAGATCGGGGATTCCGCCGATGCGCGAAGCCGCCACCGGCACGCCGGCGGCGAGTGCTTCCAGCACCACCAGGGGGCAATTGTCCTCCAGCGTCGGCAACACCAGCATGTGCGCCCGGGCAAACTCCGACCGCAGAACTTCCCGGCCTTGAAATCCCTTAAAATCGCACCACGGACGGGTCTTGACCAGTTGCAGAAATTCCGCGGCGTAGGGATGTTTCGCGTTGGCGCCGCCGACCAGCACGAGGCGGATCGGGCGCTCGGCGGCAACCGGATCCAGGAGTTGAATCAACCGGTTTTGATTTTTGTAGGGCGTGACGCTTGCAACGCACAACGCAGTCGGAATGTCCGAAACTTGGCGCTCGATCGAAAAAAATGACGCATCCACCGCGTTCGGCAGCAGCCAGGTTTTGCGGGCCAGCGCTTGCACCTGTTCGCGGGTATACCGGCTCAGACAGATCACGCCCTTCGTCCGGGGGATGGTCCAGGCTTCGAGATGGGCGATCAGCCAGTGGAAAGTGAACGGCCTGGCGCGCAGCGCCCGCGCGACCTGGCGCATGTTTCCATGAATGGTGATGACGTTCGGCAAGCCAGAGTGGGCCGCCGCAAACGCGTAGTACCCCTCCGTGCCCTGACCGTGAACGAGGTCCGGCCGCAACTCGCGCAGCTTGCGGCGCACCGCCAGTACCACCGGCAAATAACCGGTCTTGAGCAACCCCCACTGCGGCACCCGCACGGGATGATAGACGACGTTTTCCGCCAGCCGCTTGGACACGGGAACAGGACTGCGGACGCAGGAAATGATCTGCACCTCCACGCCGGGTTTCTGTTTCAAGCCTTCCAGCAGCGCGGTGGTCGCGGGGCCGAAATAGGGCAGCGGCAGGTCGTACTTTTTGAACACCTCCCGCTCGTCCGCCACGATGATCGCCACCTTCAGCACGGGCATTAGGCCGCCTCCCGTTTGAAATAAGTGATTGTCCGCTCCAGCCCCTCGGCCAACCGGCCGGACGGTTCAAAACCCGCCGCGCGCAATTTACCAATGTCCGCGACCGAATGTTTGACATCGCCCGGCCGTTCGGGAGCGTGGCGGATTTCCGACCGCGACCGGGTCAGGCGGCAAAGGAGCGCGGCCAGCTCGTTGATCGTGGTGCGCCCGCTGCGGCCAACATTAAACACGCCGGTGACCGGCGATTGGGTGGCGAAAAAAACATTTGCCGCCACGATGTCGGCGACCGGGATGAAATCCCGCGTCTGCTCCCCATCGCCAAAGATGGTGATCGGTTCGTGGCGCAGCGCACGGTCAATGAAAATGGGCACCGCGGCGGCGTACTGGCTGCGCGGATTCTGGCGCGGGCCGAAGACGTTGAAGTAGCGCAGGCTGACGGCGGGGAGCCGCTTTTCCGCGGCGAACATCTGGCCGTATAATTCGCCGTCGAGTTTCGTGATCGCGTAAGGGCTTTTCGGTTCCGGCGGCATGGTTTCGACTTTCGGCACGGTGGGATTGTCGCCGTAAATCGCAGCCGAACTGCTGAATACCAATTTCTTCACGTTCGCGCGGGCGGCCTCCTCCATTACCACCAGCGTGCCCAGGGCGTTCACTTCCGCGCATTCGACCGGGTTTTGCATGGATTCGGGCACACTGACCACGGCGGCGAGGTGAAAAACGTAATCCGCCCCCGCCACCGCCCGCCGGACCAGCGGGCGATCCAAGATCGATCCCTGGAGGAACTCGCATTTCAATCCGCGCAGGTTGTCCGCGTTGCCCGAGCGCAAATTGTCCAGCACGCACACCTCCGCCTGGCCTTGAAAATGTTCGACAAGGTGGCTGCCGATAAAACCCGCACCGCCGGTGATCAGCACTTTCATTTACGCCGCTCCTCCCTAGAACCGGCCGGGTCGCTGACACTTAAGTTCCGGACTCCAGTTCCGATGGTTCCAGCGGCAACGGAGAGCAGTCGCAAGCCACGGCGCTCCACGCGTTCACCTTTGCCGTGGGCCACGGGCCGGAACAATTTCCTGGCACACGCGACCCGGAGCGCGGTGGGTCTGGCGCCGATTTGCGCATTCCCCTCGACACAAATCCCCGCGCGCAATGTGGAGATTACCTGGCCAACAGGGTTGACGTCAGACCTCGGCAAGGAGCGGTTGTGGCAAATGTTCTCCATTCTGCTATTTAGCGATTGCCCAAAGACACGCCGGAGGCCGCCGCGATGTAGTTGGTGGCTCCCCGGAAGAACTCCAAATCCTCGGAGTATTCGTCCACCACCGAAACACGACCGCCGGGATAAATCCGCGCAACCGTAAAATTGTAATCTTTAAGCAAAGCCCAGGTATCCCGGAAGAACGTCCGCGAATTGACATTCGCCGCGCCGAACTCAAACGTCAGAGCCCGAATCCGGCCTTTTTTAAAGGATTGAGTTGCTCCCCGGAGCGCAAACAACTCGTGCCCCTCCAAATCCATTTTCATCAGATCCACAATTTCAATCTGGCGGGCTGCCAGAATCTCATCAATTGTCAAAACCTGCACTTCTCGACGCTGCAAGGTGCGGGAACCGGTGACGGTATCGCGGCGTTCATAGAGGCTGGCCAGACCGCTTTCATTTTCCGGAGTAAACAGCGTGGCCCTGCCGGCCTGTTCGCCAACCGCGGCTTCGATCACTTCGACTTTGGACAGGGATCGCAGTTTGAGACAGCACTCGGCCGCCGGTTCAATCAGAATCCACTTCCCGCCCTCACCGATGAGCCGGCGCATTTCCTGGGTCCAGAGTCCTTGGTTGGCGCCAATATCCAAAATCACCGGATCGGGACGCCGGATTAAACGCGATGCGGCAAGCTCCTCGCCGCGGTCCCAGCCCGTGCCGGCGCCCTTTCCAATGAGGCAATTCAGGTAGGCGCAGGAAACCTCCAACAGATTGGTCATCCGTTTGCCGGCAAACGCCCGCGATAAAAATGGCGTGATCGTTTTCCCGAATTTGTTGAGTATTCCCGGTGTGTTCAGGCGCATATAAAATCCAGGCGGTAAACAATTTCTTAAATAAATGAACGATTCAAACTTTGGCAACCCGATCCGCGACCGGAACGCAATCCCCGTTACCAAGGACAAAGTCCGGGATCAGCAGATGCACGGCTGCACGCAGGGTGGTTTGAATCCACATTCCAACAAAAGTGGCGGGTCGTTTCTTGCGAAACTTGAACGCGCTGCTTAACTCGTGGGTGACGCGGGCAGACTTCAGTGTGGCACTCATCTGATCGGATTCGGTCATGGCCCCGGCGGCGGAATTCCCGCTCGCCAGGCTGTTGCTTGTTATTGTTGCCTTCGCGTCGTGCGCGGGCCTGATGGGCGGCATCTTAGTCGGCGCCCGGACGGCGGGCAAGTGCAGTCGAACGCGGTGACGGGACCTTTCTCACGTCAGTATTGGAAAATCTGCTACCGCGCCCATTCCGCCAACAATTTTTCCTCCGCCGCCTCGTTGGAAATTCCGTGCCGCGCGCGCAGCACCGCCAGCCCCACCACTGGCGGATAAGCCTGATCGGCTTTCAGGCGCGGCTCGACGTATTCAATCGTTTCAAACAGCAGCCGGTTCGCCTCCGCGTAGCCCAGTCCGGTCAGTTTTTCAATGTAGCGCGTCGCCCGGTCAATCAGCTTCAGGTTGCTCGCCACGACCCAGATCATCGTGTTGCCCATCACGCGCCCCAGCCGGACCATCGTGCAGGTCGAGAGCGCGTTGAGCACGAGTTTCACCGCCACGCGCGTCACGCCCTTCAGCAGAAACTCGTCCGGCGGCACCGGAACGAAAACCGAAACGCCATTCAGCCCGATCGACGAAATCAACTCGCGAACTTCCGCGAACGGCCCGCCAAAACAAAGCAAGCCCGTCCGCGCTCCAGTCGCCTGCGCCGCGGCGAGTTCGTGAACCATGAATCCATCCGGTCCGTTCAACAAATTCCGTTCCGCGCCGGCCAGCACCGCCACCGCGCTGTCGCCGGCCTGGAGCGGGCGTTGCGCCAGGCCGTCCTGGCCGATCCGAAACCGCAGCAATTCCGCGCGGCCGATCTTGCGGACCACTTCGCGCGTGCGCTCGAATTTGTCCCCGCCGACCAGGCGGCGGATGGTGTCGTCGCCCCACGCCACGCAGTCGGGTTCGCGCTTAAGAATTTTCCGCCACGCGGGTTCGCTGGCGGCGGCGGGGACGAACAAAAACGCCCAGGACTCGGAGGCCGCGGCATCGTCGAACTTGCGGAACGGCGGCGTGCAATACGTCGGCGAGCGCTCGGTTGTGTCGGTCAGCACATCAATGCCCAGGCGGTCCGCGTAATAGTTGTTTTTGTGACCGGAACGGTAAACCGATTCCTCCAGCGCGACGAGCGCGGCGAGTTGATTCCGAAACTCCGCGCCGCGCAGGTTGAGCAGCAGTTGCGCCAGCCCGTGGGAAAACTGCGCGGGCACCTGGGCCGCCTCCGCCGCGCTCGTCAACTCGCGCACCACCATCTCCAGCACCGTCACCAGCGCGCAAAGCTGGATGCTGGTCGCCTGCATCCGCGTCGAGCCGGTGACCGCCATCGGCCCGGTGGTGAGATTGATTTTTTCAATGCGCGCATCTTGAATCACCTCGCGACTGCGCTCGACCTGCCGGCAGAGAATCTCGTCCGGGTTGTTATACACAAAATAAACCTTGGCGCCGGCCGCGACGCCTTGCCACGCCGTGCCAATGACGAAGGAGGTCTCGCCGCCTTCGGTGATCGCAAATACCACGTCCCGGTTCGACACGCCAAGGTCGCCGAGCTGCTTTTGGCCGAACTCCGCAAAGTCCTCGAAACCCTCGACGGATTTGATGAGCGCGAAATCGCCACCGGCCATGACGCTGAATGCGCGGTGTTCAAGATCTTCGCACGTGCCCCGCGTTCGGTCTTCAGCCACGCCCTTCCCGCCCGACGGGGTGGGCGGCTTCATCTTTTGTTGCTGCCAGAAATCGCGCCATATGGAAACGAGCAATATGCTCAGGCGACCGGTGGAACCACAGCCGGTGAAAAAAATGCGGCCGCCGTTTTTCAAGGCCTGCAGGAGCGTAGTTTTGATCGCTTGTGCACGGCCCGAATCGGCAAACTCCTGAAATTTCTTCACCGCGTCGCCGTCCACCTGGAACAGCAAATCCAGCGCCGCGGCCGGGTCGCGTTTCGCCACCTCGTTGAGCTGGGCGGTCACCGGATGCGACGCTTCGGTGATCAGCTCGCCGAGTTTGAACTGGCCGCTGATTTTGAGAAATTCTTCGGATCGTTGGTTTGCGGATTCGCTCATATTTTTTTTGAAAGTGGGATTTCAGCTAGTGTCGCATATCTGGCGCCGCCCGGCGTGAGTTCGCTGCGAAAGATGCCCACGCGGTCCGCCGTCCAAGCGCCAAAAAAACGGCCGGCCATGCCGTGCGCGAACCGCGCCAAAAGCTCCGCCGATGGCCGTTTGATGAAATTGACCCGGCCCAGCGTGACGTGGCCGCTGAAGGAGCCTTCGGTTTTCTCCGCCGTGAAGGCTTGGGCCGCCGCAGCAATCGCGAGTTGGAATTTGGGCAGGAGTTCCGTGGCGTCATGCACCCCCGCCCAGATCACGCGCGGAAACCGCTCGTCCGGAAAGAAGCCGATGCGCTCCGCGCGTAACGGCAGCGGCGGGAAATCGCGGCACACATCGGCCACCGACTCGGCCAGTGGCGCGGTCTGGTCCGCCGGCACGCCGCCTAAAAATTTCAGCGTGAGATGAAACTGGTCGCGCCGGGTCCAGCGCACGCCTGCCGACGGGAGGGCGTGGCGCAACTCGGTCTGCGCCGATTCCATTTCCAGTTTCACCGGTTCCGGCACGGCCATCGCGAGGAACAGGCGGTTGGTTTGGAGCGTTTGGGTTTCCAAAGCGGTGGAAGGCTAAAACCGGAAGCGGCAACGCGCAACGCATTTGGCGGTCGGCGCCACCTCGCGGAGACAGTGACGCGATCGGCCGCTCGGTTCAACGCGCCGACAGTTTCGTCACCGCCTCATCAAGCGCGCGGCCCAGCGCGGGGATGCGCTGGGTGTAGGCGATGGGGCTGACCGGGTCGTTCACGGGAAAAGTTTTGCGCGCGGCAAAAACCTCGTCGGCGTAGCGGTTGCCGAGGTTGGCGATAAACGCGATGACGTAGTGCCGGAACGGCTTCCCCGGCAGCGCGGTCACGATGCCCGCGTCGGCGGCATAGTTGAAGGTGAGCCCGGTTTTGTGTGCGAAGCTCACCTCCGCCCGCTCGTTTGCCGGCCGGATGTCCACGCCGTAATCCGCGCCTTCCAGAAAGACGTGGCCGTTCGTCGGATTGATCCAGCGCGGCGCGACCCGTGCGGGGATGCCCGCCCGCACGTTCGGCGCGCCGGGCAGGTTTGCGGTGCTCAACGCCTCGTTGAAACCTTGTTCCAGTAGATTTTTTTTCAGATAAGCCCGCGACTCGTCGGAAAGAAATTTAGCGGTCACCGGCTGACCGTCCGCGCCGCGCCACAAGGCTCCCGGGCCGCCTGCAATCAGCCAGAGCAGCCGGGCGACGTCAAACGCGGTCATGTGAATCTGCCCCGGCGACCAACCGTGTCCGTCCTTCGGATCGGTTCCGTTGATTTGCAGCGTGCCGAGGTTCAGCTCGCGAAACTCGCGGTTCAACGGCTCGATTTCATTTCGGTCGTGCAGCATTTTGAGCAGCGCACTGGTCGCGTGGTTATCCGAGACGGTGATCATCGGCTCCGTCCAGTCGCGAATTTTGCGCGTCTCCGGCGGCGCTCCCGCGATGGCGTAGGCGTAGTCCGTATCGAGGGAGATCTTCCCAGCGTCCACCATTCGGGCGACGTGGAAGGCGACCATCAATTTGAAGAGCGACGCCGGATACGGGGCCATGAACTGAACCGGCGCGTTGGTGCGGCCCGGCACGAGATCGTCCGCGTCCGTCAGCGGCGGGTTGTTCGTCCAGCCTTTTATCGTGAGTTGATGGCCGTCGTCGCTCGAAAAGGTGCCGCCGTTCCAGCGGTCAATGTCCCAGCGAAGGAACCGGACCTGGTTCGCGCCAAGATTCCCGTCCAGCGGCACGACGAGTCCGTCCGGGTAATCGCGGGACAACAGCACGTACGCGCGGTCCACCATCCGGCCATCGGCATCGAGCTGGATCACGGCCACATTCACGTTTGGCGGGTGGGCGATTTTTTGCGCCGGCAGATTCAAGTGCGCCTTGACCGGCCTGGACTCGTTGCCCGCGCCGAAGTCCACCACGTTCTCAAAATGCGCCGCGCGCACGGCGGCAAGCACGGCGGATTCCAGCGGCGTCTGCGCCGGGGCGGCGCAAAGACCGGCAGCCAAAGGCAGCAAGGTGAGGGAACGTTTCATCGTCCGCTTGTTACAAAAACCCGGGGAATGCCACAACTTTTCTTTTCGCGTTTGGCCGGCACCGCGCTAAATTCAGCGCCAACAAAACGTGACCACCACCCAGCCAACCGCTTCCGCCCCGGTCGAGCGCCTCGTCTCGCTCGACGCCTTGCGGGGCTTCGACATGTTCTGGATCCTTGGCGCGGATTCGCTCGTCTATGCCCTGCACCAGATGGCGAAAAACCCGGTGACACAGTTTTTTGCCGAGCAGCTCGACCACGCCGAGTGGGCCGGGTTTCATTTTTACGACCTGATTTTTCCGCTGTTCGTCTTCATCATGGGTGTCTCGACGGTTTTTTCGTTGGGCAAAATCCTGGCGCGAGAGGGCCGCGCCGCCGCAGTGCAACGAGTGGTGAAACGCGGCGTGCTGTTGTTCGTCATTGGTTTGATTTATTCCGGCGGCTTCACCAATCCCTGGCCCGACATGCGTTTGATGGGCGTCCTGAACCGCATCGCGCTGTGCTACACGTTCGGCGGACTGGCGTTCATCTTCTGCCGGCCCCGAATGCTGGCGGGAATCGCGGCGGCGCTGCTGCTCGGCTACTGGGCGATGCTCGCGCTCGCCCCCTTCCCCGACGTGCGCCCGACGCCAGGCGGCGACGCCGTCATCACCAAGGAAGCCGGGATTAAAAACGTTTCGCAGTTGAACCTAGCCAGCACGAATCTGCTGCGCGGATCCTATATTCAGGGTGTCAATTTCACCGATTACCTCGATCAAAAATATCTGCCCGGTCGCAAATACGACGGCACCTATGATCCCGAAGGACTCCTGAGCACGCTGCCGGCGTTCGTCACCGGCCTGCTGGGGATTTTCGCCGGCCTGCTGCTGCAAAACAAGGCGCTGCCGGACTTAAAAAAAGTCGCCTGGCTGCTGGGCGCAGGCGCGGCATCGGCGGCGCTGGGCTGGTTGTGGAGTCTGGAAATGCCGGTGATTAAAAAAATCTGGACCTCGTCCTACGTGCTCGTCGCTGGCGGCTATAGCGCGATGCTCCTGGGAACGTTTTACTGGATTGTGGACGTGAAGAAATGGCAATCATGGTGCCGGCCGTTCATCTGGATCGGCATGAATCCCATCACGCTGTATCTCACCAGCAATTTTCTGGGCGGCCTGGGTTTCCACAAGCTCGCCCTCCGGCTGGCGGGCGGACCGGTGAAACAATTCTTCGACGCTCATCTGGTGGTGGGCAGTGGTGAACTCGTCATTTCGCTCGTCGGCGTGCTGCTCTTCGTATGGTTTGCGCGGTTTCTGCACCAGCGCAAAATTTTTCTGCGGCTCTGACGTTGTCAGCGAAGCTCGCGCAGATCGGACGGCGCCTGCTGCAAGGTCACGGGACCAAGCAGGCCCGCGGGTTCCAGCGGCGTGGCCGCCGTGAGTTTGCGGATGTTGGTGCGCGTCCACCGCTGCTCGGGCGGCAGGGCCGCGTCACCGATGAGGCGGTTGGGCCAAAAGTTCACGACTTCGATTTGCAATTTGTTTTCGCCGGGTTTCACCGCTTCCGTCACGTCCACGCGGAACGGCGGACACCAGACCGTGCCGCAGGATTTGCCGTTCACTTTCACCTCGGCCAGTTCGCGGACGCTGCCCAAATCCAAAATCAGTTTTGAGTTTTGAGTTTTGAGCTTTGAGTCAGGCACGTCAAAAGTCTGCTCGTAAACTGCGGTGCCAGAATAAAATTTGATCCCCGGCTCCGGGCGCGTCGGCCAGCTGGCGAGCGAAGCAAACTGCGCGGTTTCCGGCCCCCCCCATTTGGGATCGAAATGCACCGTCCACGCACCGGAAATTTCCTGGAGCGCCGTCAACTGCGGGGAATTGGATTTTGCCACCGCCGGATGCAGCGTCGCCGGCCCGCGAAAAACGACGAACCACGAACCGCACGGGCCAAAATCCAGCGGTACAAAAACGCGGCCGTCCTTTTCCGCGTAGGCAGCGGCCACTTTCCGCTCGCCCGTGACAGCATTCCAGAGTTCCGGCGCTTTGCCCGTCACACGAAACACCACCGTCGCGCTGGCAGAAATATTCGTGCGGTTGGCGACGAAGTAAATTTCCGTGTCGCCGGTCGTGCGGTGGATGAAATCGAAGTCGCCGTTCCCGGACTGAAATTCACAGTCCGGCGCCACCCCGTCGGCCAACAGCACTTCCCGCGCGGTTTTGGCGGCAATGACGCGGCCTTTGCTGGTGTGACCGCTCCACAATTCATCGGCGATGGCTTTTATTTGCCGGTCGGTTGATTCAAAATTTTCCAGCGTTTCGCCGCGCGCCGGCTTCGGGCCGATGACGATGGCGCCAGCCTTCACCAGTTCGGAAATTTTCTTAAGCACAGGCAGGGAACTCTGGTCGCGGTCCGGCAGGACGAGCACGCGGTAATTCATGCCGTCGGGGAGTGAGATTTTTCCGTCCTTCACGGTGGCGCGCTCGATCAGCGCCTCGGCCGTGATGACGTCGTAATCGTAACCCGGCTGGCAGTGCGCCGGATCCGTGCCTTTGTGTTGCGTGAAGTTCGGCACGTGGTCGCCGTAATAATACAAAACGTCGGCGCGGAAATTCCCCTGCTGCAGGAGAAACTGGCAGCGGTCAATATAACTGAAAAAAGGCGCGGATTTTTCCCACCATGTGACCTTCGGATTCAGGTGTGAGCCGGCGAAATACTGCTGACCGGGAATCCCGGTTTCGTCCGGCGAGCACACGAACGCGTGCCAGACCAGCACGTTCAAGCCCTGACACAGCGCCTTGTCGAAACTCGGCTTGAGATTGTCCCCGATTTTTTCCTGCCAGTGCGGCCCGATGGTCGTGAATCCCTCGGCGAAAACCAAGTTGTGTCCGTAAGTGTGCGCCGCGCTGGCGGGCTGCTTGACGAAAAAGCGGTTCGCATCGCCAATCCGGTGCGTCCAGGACCACGCCCAAAACTCGCTCATCGGCGCGTCGTCCCAGCCAAGGCAGCGCTGGGCGTCAATGGGCACCGCGTGCGGCCCGCCGGATTCGGGATGAATGCCCAGGCCGTGCCGGTGTGCGTTGTCCCGAAACCGCCGGTAATGCCCGTCAATCGCCAGGTCGCCAAGCGTCTTGCGGTAATCGAACAGAAACCGGTCGCTTTGCTCGCGCGAATTGACAATGCGGCCGGCGAGCACTGGTAGCCACGGCCGCAAATCGTAGCCGTGCCGTTTTTGAAATTCCGCGCGGAATGTCGGCGTCCAGTTGGCCAGTTCGACTTCCCAACTGTCGGTGTGGAGATATTTCAGCGACTTGCCGGCGAGCGGTCCGGCGTCGGCAATCAGCGGTTCGACGATTCGATCCCAGTAATGCTGAAACGCTGGCGCGCTGTAAACATCAATGGCAAAACCACCCCAGCCATCGCTGCTCGTGGAAACATAGGCGTGGTCGCCAATCGTGTAACCGAACCGGAAAACCTGCCACTCCCCCGCCGGCACACTCCAAGACAGCGTGCCGTCCGGGTTAACGGAATCGGTCACCTCCACCACGTCCGCCACATCCGCGTCTTGCTCACCGGGCGTGGCGGGAAGTTCGCTGAAGAGCGGCGCCGAATCTGGGGCGGAAAACGGCTGAAGCGATTCCTGCAACGCCTTCGCTTTCCAGTTGGCCAGCGGCGCGTGCTTCGCGGGGTTTTTCACGCGATACGCCACGACGGCGATGTCCCGGTAAAAATTTTCGCGCGTCCGGGGTTGCGGCAGTTTGACCACCCCGTTGGAACCACCGGAAATTTTCAACTCGGACCAGACGTATTTTTTCGCGGCGTCCTCCTTCGTCACCACGGGACCGCCGAGGTTCCAGCCGCTCTGGATGTTCAGGCTGATCTCCAGTCCGAGCCGGTCGGCTTCGCGGAGGGTGTGTTTATAAAGCTCGCGCCATTCCGGCGTGAAAAACGTCGGGCCGTGCGGCACGGTGGCATTGCCGTCCTGGGACGCGCCGCCGGCGTCGAAAATCACCGCGCCGCCGAAGCCCTTGGCCTTCATCTGCTCCAAATCGTGCGTGATGGAGGCTTTGGTGACGTTGCCATTCAGCCACCACCAGTAGGCCCGCAGGCGGGCTTCAGTCGGTGGATGGTCCCAACCTTCCTCCAACGCGCCGGCGTGGACGTTCCGCGAGGCGAGAAAACCCCACACGACCAGCCAAATAACCAGCCGGCACACCGCCGGGACTAAAAGGGTCAGGTTCATCCGTGAAGACTAAAACTCCGACGGTATAGCGCAATCCTTTGTTTGGCCCGAAAAGCGAAATTACTCGCGGCCGCGCCGCCCTCGTCGCCGCCGCTTTGACTTTCCGATCAAAGCGCATTCGTAACCGCCCGGATTTGAAAATAAAAGCTTCATTTTCGAGCCGGGCCATGTTCAACTGCCCGGCAAAAACCATGAGCTTTACAAAACAATTCCTGGCCGAAGTCCAGCAGGTCACCGCGCAACTCAACGTCGAAGCGATTGAAAAATGCGCCGACGAACTCGCCGCCATCCGCGACCGCGGCGGGCGCCTGTTCATCCTCGGCGTCGGCGGCAGCGCGGGCAACGCCGGCCATGCGGTGAATGATTTCCGCAAAATCTGCGGCTTCGAGGCCTATGCGCCGACGGA